>VOFB01000698.1_pt1 | contig 125536 bp, 129 predicted proteins | sample 5384141 | NCBI WGS metagenome assembly VOFB01 (sample SAMN12384721, study PRJNA508395) | human gut metagenome | isolation source: healthy gut A | host: Homo sapiens
CAAGGCGGCCCTGACATTCATAATTTCTAAAATTCACTGGCGGATTCGGAAAAATCCAAAACCTTTTTACTGCCGGATTCGTCCAATGGATAGCTTTCTTTTATTTGCCCTTTTTCCATATGGACTACATACGAACATCCCGCCATCACCAACTCCGGATCATGCGTAATAACAAGAAGCGTTTTGCCCTGATCCGCGAGTGACTTCAAACTACGCGCAACTTCCCGCATATGTTTGAGATCAAGCCCGCTGGTTGGTTCGTCAAACACAATGATCTTCAGCACCACATCGGCAAAATTGAATTTAAGCTGGCAAATGTTTGTGCGTTTGACAGGAGCGCCGAGGCCACGGGTAATTGCCGCAGCGGAAAGTTCCTCACCGATTTTCACGGAGCAGGTAATCATCGGGATCAGCTTATACTCCAATATTTTTGAAGATTTTTTTTCCCTCCAAGTTTAATCCCACGCATTTTCATAGCGTCACTGATTGCTTCTGACTCCTGAAAGACAGTTGGAAAGAACGTCACTTCTTTAGGCATATGGATTCTTTCCATGCCGGAAATCAATTCACTGACCGTTGCTCTGGTAGTTCAGGGAGCGGACGTTCCCCAGCAATTACCGCCTTGATGTCCTCCGGGTCAAATCCGGCTCCCAGTGTAGAAGCCCGGAGCCGGGTCGGTTTTTCCTGTCCGGGCGCAAGGAATGAGATGACAACTCCTCCATGAGACGAAGAAAGTCGGCAAAGTCCGTGGGCTTTTTCTCCAAAGCGGCGAGAACAGCCAGCCGCACCCGCTGTTTGGCTGAGGGCGGCTTTTCCCCGATCCATTGTCCATAGTGGAGAAAGCGGCCCTTGCTGTGCTGGCGCGGATTTTGAATGACAGACAATTCATGTTCGATGCACACCCGGTCAGAGAGCCGCCGCAGGGCAAAGGACGAACCAATAAAATTATGAAATTTCCGGGAGCGGTCAAAGGCCGTTGCATTAAAATAAATGTGATTGTGGATATGGGCCTTGTCGGTATGCGTACAGACAAAGAACTGATACTTTCCCTTTGTCCATCGCATTGCCGTTTCATAACCGATACGGTTTGCTTCTTCCGCCGTAACCTCCCCGGGCAGAAACGCCTGCCGGATCTGAAAGAACAGTGCCCCGCGAGATACGGCCCGGCCTGTCTCTGCGGTATTGACTTTTTACCAGCAGAAACTCAGCGGGAGCCGTGGCCGGATCGCAGAGATAGGAAGATACGGCGCCCAGCTTTTCCGGGTTCAGGCCATAGGTGAAACGATCCTCCATCGTTTGAATTGCACTTTTCCCGCCGCTGTTTTATAAGGGCGGATGTAGGTGGTCGCCGTAAAAACCAACTTTGCCGCATTTTTCATCTGCTCGGCAATCGGACGGGGCCTGTCGGGATTATCAGGCGCAGGACGCAGCTCATAGTCGGATGCCTGTTTTTCCGTTAGCGGGCGGGTATAGGTAAGATAGCCCCAAGCCAAGAACGAGCCATTTTCCACCGGGATGCGCTGATCGTAATTGAAAATTTCATCCGGCTTGTTATAGGGCGGCTTCGGGAATGTCCCGATGTCCACAGGCCGCTGGGTAGAATAATACTTGTAAAGACCGGGGGCCTCGGTCTGCACGATCCCCACATGGTAAAGCCGCTGATAGTCCTTTACCCGGTCTGTAAAATCCTGTTCCATCGCGGTGCGGTCATTTCCATAGTGACCCCATTCGTACTGCCGCAGGCCGTCTTTGTCATCATAACAGGCCCATGTGACATAGCGGGATGGCGCGGTGGGATGTTCGCCCAATGCAAATCCACGTCCATTTTCCAGCATGACAGCCTTCAAAATGGAGTAGCCTTGATTTTTGTCCATAGTACACCTCCCATCATCGAGACATTTCTTTGTTTTTTCTCTTTTCACAAACGGCTGGAGCTGATAGGGGCTTGTACCGTCCTCGGGCCGCAGAAAGTCTATCCGGGCCGCAGCACGGATGGCGTTCTGGTTAAGCTGCCGCTGCCATGCCCCTTGGCTGGGAGCCCACTTAAAACCGTTGCTTTTCAGTTCCCGCCGCTGATTGGCATCGGGCTTTTCCTCAAAAATAAGCTGCAAACGATTTTCAGCCTCGTTGACGGATGTTGGCGTTGTTGTTGGAAAGCAGATAGGCGGGATACGGCTTGCTTTTATCCAAGTGCCATGACTGCGCCATATCTGCTTTGAGCTTTTCTGCCTGCTCCGGCGTAAGCTCCGGGCAGCCGTCCAGCGTTTTGTGTTTCCGAAAATACGCATTGACCGCCTTCATGGTGGCCTGCAGGGACTCCAGCCCCTCCAGCTTTTTTGTCAGTTTTTCCACGGCCAGATCGTCATCCGCGCTGATCCCACCCATTCCAACAGAGCGGATTTTATCAAGCAGCTTTGAAATCTCCGCATACTCTCCATAGTTGCGATCCCGGGCGGCGTTCTGCTTGTGCTTTTTTGCCACAGGAAAATTGCCGCCCCCGGAGATCAGAATAGAGGGCACCCGGGCATCAATCACATTGCGTTCATTCAGATTTTCCGCAAGTTTCCGGGCATAGCGATCCACCAGAGCGTCAATCTTATCGTGGTACATGGGATCGACACGGGCTTTCTGGCGTTCCGCCGCTGCATACGCTTCATCGACCATTGCCCGGTAGCCCGCCGTAGCGGAGCCCGGCTGATAGTCGGAAAAGCTGTTCATATCTTTTGCCCGCTTTGCGGCTTCTTCGTTGATCGGATAATATTTCGGCATAGTATCTCCTTCCACAAAAGCCGGAACTTTGGGACAAATTGTCCCAAAGCCCCGGCAGCTAAAATGTTGACAGCATCTCACGGAAACAGGGCCAGACGTAGAAACATACGCCTCCCGCAGAAAAGGGCCTTAAAAAGCCTTGTCACAAGCGGGTTTTGGGTGTCCTAATTGTCAACACATCAGCCCCGCTTTTTTCGCATATATTCCCGCTGCTGTCTGCGATGTGCCACCTTTGCACAGGCCGCCGAACAATAGGTTTGCCGTCCATCAGGAGCCACGGCTCTGCCACATACCGGGCAAGCCTTGAAATCCGGCCTTGGCCCCTCTGTCAGCAACGCAGCCTCCAGCGCCGGATCAAGGGGCAGAACTGCCTCGCGGAAGTAGCGGCAATAAGCCCCCGTCCAGCATTTTCCAAACATATAGCACTCGCAATCCAGCGGCAGGCAACCGCAGTCCCGGTCATAGTTGGCACACCATTTTGACACCAGCCTGCGGATTGCCGCTTTTTCTGTCCGGGTCAGTTCTCGGCCCACAGTATCACCTCCCGTTGCCCGGTGGTTTAAGCTGCTCCCGGTAGCAGAACACGCAGCCGATCCCGCGCCAGTAAGGGCAGCCGTCACAACGGGAGCCCTTCGGCGGCAGGCTTGGCGGCACACCCTTGAAGTAGCTTTTTTCTTTCATAAATCCCTCATAGGGGTTATTTGTAAATCTCATTCATTATCCTCGCTTTCGGTATCGTCCTCGTCCCAAGGCGGCCCATCGTCCTCGGGATCGTCATAATCGGCCAGTTCCTCGCTGTAATCCTCTTCGGGTACAGCAGCTTTTTCATGCTTCGGGCGGTAAATTTTGAAGTACCAGCCTGCACCGCTGCCCAGAACAGCCACTGCCAAAATCAGCAGAAGTGTCCCGGTATTGCTTTTTTGCTGGGGTTCGGGTTCCGGCTCCTCCACAGGTTCCGTCACCGGGGCGGGTTCGGGAGCTGTGCCAGCACACTCGGTCATGTTGACCGCGCAGACCTCGCAATCCGTATGGATGGCTCCGGGCGCACATTTTTCTGTGCAGGAGCAGGCCGGAAGCTCTCCGCCAGCGGCCTCCAGTGCCGCCAGCAGATCGGCTTCATCCACCATGTTCAGAAAGTAGGTGTGATACTGTTCGCCGTCCTCATCCACAGGCTTGTCATAATCAATGACAATGTAAAAGGTGTTGCCGCCGCTGGTTTCCACCGTGATGAACTGTTTGTTGGTTGCAGCATCATAGAGCAGATCGCGGGTCACAAGGTTTCCATCCTCCGAAAAGCCCTCGCCCGGGGTAATGGTAGGCGCTGGCTCCGGGGCCGGAGTTTCTTCCACAACAGGCGGTTCCTCATTCCCACTGTCCGAATAGGCATAGGCCGGAATCGCAGAGCCGCATAAAAGAACGGCGGAGCAAAGCCCCGCCGCCAACATACGAAAGTGTTTCATATTCAGTTTTCCTCCTTCTTTTCTTCTTCGGACTTCGGGACACTTTGTCCCAAAGTGCCGCCGTCCTTCAGCTTTCTCAAACAGCAGCGGGAGCTCCGTAAGGGAAATGCTCATGCCGCGCACAATGTCCACGATCTCGCTGTTTTCCGCCTCCAGCTTTTTCTGCTCCAGCTCCTTGAGCCGGGCCTGCTGTTCACTGATTTTGGCCTTGACCTTATCAATCTCGGCCTGAATTTTCATGCTTTTGGTAGTTGCCATTTCAAAACCTCCTGTCACGGTAAACGCCCGTAGGCGTAAAAATGAGATTGCCAGTAGCTTGTATTCAAATTTGCGTAGCCGATGGGATCTCCGCAATGCAGCATTTTTCCATCACCGACATAAATCCCGCAATGACTCACGCCTGGCGTATCATAGGTGCCTTTGAAGAACACCAGATCACCGGGTTTGGGAGAGCTGGTCGGCGTACAGATGTTATAGAGCCCCTGGGCTCCCAGCCTGCCCACATTCCAGCCGGAGTGATTGATGACCCACGAAACGTAGCCAGAGCAATCAAAGGAAGTGGCAGGAGAACTGCCTCCCCACACATAGGGATAGCCGATGTACTTCTGCGCTTCAGCAAGCATTGCAGCAAAGGTTTCATCGTCCAGATATTCTCCGGGCACTTCGTAGTCACCGGGTTTCCCGGTAATGTACTTGTTCACATAGGGAGAATCCGGGAACAGATCGGGGCGGTTTCCCAGCGTTGCCATATAGATGGCATACCGGGAAAGCTGATCCTCGCCCATGACATACACGGGTACATGGGATAAATCAAAGTTCTCCAGCGTGACCGTACAGATGTAATAGTCGTAAGGCACCTGATAGGTGTCTGTATGGGAGTTGCCGTCCTCGTCCGTCCATGTGTCGGTTTCTGTGCGATACCGGGTTTCCACCACCACATCCTCCGTGAGAATGTACTGGCGGTCAAACAGCATTTGCAGCGTTCCCTGTACTTCGTCTATTGTCCATTGTCCCTCATGGAGCGCACACAAAAGAGAAAGCAGCACATAGGGGTCATGTTCGATTTCGTCCAGATCGAAGTGGTATTCGTCATAGTCATGGGTGCTTTCATAGGTGTCCAGATAATGCTGCAAATCATCTTCCAGCGCACAGTAGGCAGCTTCGGCGGCCAGCATATCCCGATCCTCGCAAGGATAGGTGCTGGCCCCTAATGCACCGGCCCCGGCGTTCCCCAGCATAAGCATGGTAGAGGAACAGGACTGCATAGCAAACAGGAGTAACACACAGAGCACCGCAACCACGGCACCTGCGGGATGACTTTTGACAAATTCCACTGCCCGGGCGGTCAGGCGTTCTGTGGCTGTGGCAGTTTTCCCCGCCACAGCCGCGCCCTGCTTTGCAGCCTCCTTTGCCTGCTTGCGATATTGCCTGCGGAGCCGTTGCTTCTGCCAGTAGCGGGTAAGCGCATTTTTCGTCAGCTCCGGGTGCTCCTGTGCGGCGGTGTGAAAATGGTAGTCCGCCGTGTACTTGGTATAGCGGGCCTCGGCCTTGCGTACCACTTTTGCCGGATGTTCCCGGACTTTACGGCGCACAAAGCGGGAGCCATGCCGCAGTGCGGTTTCTCCCACAAGCTCAGAACGGTGTGCGCCTTCTGTGCCGACATTTTCCTGTTCCACTTCAAAAATCTTGCCATGCACGAAGCTGTGAACGGAACCACTGGCAACACGGCCTATGCGTTTTACCGGGCCGGGCTTTTTCGGCGGCTTTTGTTTTGCCAGCTTCTCCCGGGCCTGTTCCAGCTTTTCGCCTTGGGACTCCATACGGAGCTTTGCTGCCGCAGCCTGTTCTTGCTGGCTCTTTTTGCGGAACTTGGACTTTGGGACACTTTGTCCCGAAGTGTCGGAAGCCTCCGGCCCGGACTGCTCCCCGTCAGGGGCGTGGGCGGTCTGCGACCAAGCCTCCTCCTTGGCCTTATTCGTTTTTCGTTTCATTCTTCATATCCTCCGGGCGGGTAGTCAGCAGGTCATAGATTTCTCCGCGAGGGAACCGATCCACAAACGGAATGGTTACATTTCCATAGAACAACAGCCCCTCGCCGGAATTGCTGTGTGTGATATAGGAAAGCTGATGCTCGGAAATACCGAGCTGTTTTGCCAGAATGGTACGGTCACTCTGCGCCTGCGAAAGCAGAATCATAAAATCCGTGTTGTCCAGAATGTTCTCGATTTCACGGCTGGCCAAAAGGTCTTTGACGTTCTGCGTCAAAGCAGATGGCACACATCCTTTTTTACGCAGCATTTTCCAGACCGCCACAAAGTAGCTGGCTGTCAGCGGATCACGGAGCAGAATGTGAAACTCGTCAAAGTAGCACCAAGTTGCCGCGCCCTCGTGGAAGTTCTGATCCACCGCCTGCGAAACAAACTCGTTTGTGATGTGCATTGCAATCTTTCTAAGGTTTTCGCCCATGTTTTTCAGAACGATGCACACCACACGGCTGTCCGTCTTGACGTTGGTAGGATGGTTAAAAAGATTGAGGGAGCCTGTACAATAAAGCTCTAAGGCAGTTGCCACGCGCCGGGCCTCGGGCTCCGGCTGGCGTAAGAGCTCTTCGTACAAATCCTGCAACAGCGGCGTTTTTGCGGTTTCCAGTCCGAGCGCCTGCTCCCGGTACACCAAACGCACACAGCGGTCAATGACCGTCTTTTCAATGGGCTGCAAGCCTTCCTTGCCGCCGACCACCAGCTCGCACAGGGATAAAAGAAAATCCGCCTTCATGGAAAGCGGGCTTTCTCCGGCAGCCATATTGAGCTCCACATCCATCGGATTGAGATGGTGCGGGCTGTCCGGGGCAATCTCGATCACCTGACCGCCCAGCCTTTGCACCAGCTGCGCGTATTCGCCCATCGGGTCAACCACGATGATCCGATCCTGCGGGATGGTGAGAAACACATTCAAGAGCTCGCGCTTTGCGGCAAAGCTCTTTCCGGAGCCCGTAGAGCCCAAGTACATCCCGTTTGCCGATTTCAGCTTTTTGCGGTCAGCCATGATGACATTGTGAGAAAGTGCGTTCATGCCATAGTAGAGGGCCTGTCCAGCCATGCGGAGCTCCCTTGTCATAAAGGGGATAAAAATTGCCGTGGAGCTGGTTGTCATACCGCGCTGGATTTCTACCTCGTTGTAGCCAAGGGCCAGCGAGGAAACAAAGCCCTGTTCCTGTTGCCAGTCCAGACGGCGCAGAGCGCAGTTGTATTTCTGCGCGATGCCGCCCACGGTAAACACATCGTTTTCCAGCCGCTGGCGAGTAGGGGCAAGGTTTACCACCGTAAAGGTCAGCAGAAACATTCGCTCATTGCGGGATTGCAAATCAGCCAGAAGCTCCGCCGCGTCCTTGCTGAATGTAATCAGGTCAGGGGGAAGAATGTCCGGGTCATAGCCGGAGCGCACAGCCTTTCTCTGTTCCTCCACTTTCATTTTCCCGATGTCCGAGATTTTCCCCTTGATGGTCTTAATTGCCTTGAGCTGATCCACGGTCTGAATGTGCATGGTCACGGTCATTTCCGCATCCAGCTCCAAGATTTCTGCCAGCAGCTTATCCGAAAGCTCCGATGCCATAATCTGCAAGTAGGACACCGCGCCCCAATACTGGCCGATACGAAATGTGCGGGACTGGCGGAAGTCGAGACTGTCCGGGGCCGCTTAAAGTTTCCCATGACATCGGCCTCCACACGCTCCAGACGGGGCCGTGCCTCCGCAATCCCCTCGGCGGGTATGCCAAAGGTGATGTATTTTGAGCGTTCAATACCGTTGTTGCTTTTGGCAATCTGATTTTTCAGCATCCCGGTAAACTCGTCCCGGACGCTGTTATAGTTGTCATCCGCTTTCGGGATATTGACCTGATAGCGGCTGCGGGAATGGGAACGGCGGTTGATAAAGGAAAGCTGGAACGGCAGCGAGCTGTCAAAGTAGTTGAGGAATGAGCTCCATCCACTGAATATGGCAGTCTGATCCTCGGTGGATGCCACGGAGTAATTGATGTCCTCATATTCCACGGTTTTTGTATAGAGCCCGCCCGGGAGCTTGCACACACCGTCCGGGTGCATGGACAGATACGGGATCGTCTGCTGGGCGGACAGGGCCGCCCGGCCTTTACCCTTGGCGGCGGCTCCGTTTTTCTTCTTTGCGTTTTTCAATCACATCCTCCTTTCCAGCGCCCGGCCCGGCAAAGGGCGCATAAATGTTTTCGGTTCGGTAGGCCCTGATCCCCGGCCTTAGAAACTTGGCCCGGATGATATTCCGCACAACCTTTTCAAAGGGCAAGCCGTCCTTTTCATACATGGCCAGCAGGAACGCCGGGAGCATAATTCCCAGCATGAGAAACATCGCCCCGGTATTGCCGAGGGTGCCACGGGTCAGCAGATAGGCCGGAATCCCCACTGCGCCCGCGCTGCCGAAGCAGACAAGCTGGCGTTTGGTGAGGTTGAAAGCCATCTTTGTTTTGATTTTGGATAAATCGTTTGGTACGTTTACATAGGGCATAGATCACACTCCTTTCTGTACTTCGGGACAATGTGTCCCAAAGTCCGGGATGGTTGGTGTTACTTCATTTCCCCATACAGCCCAGCCGGGCGGGGTCTGCCTGGCAAAGAGCTCCACGCGGGGCAGATCGCCCATCAGGGAAATGATTTTGGCGCGGGCCTCGTCCGGCTTTTTGCTATGGGCTTCAATCGGGGAAATGATGAATTGATGAATGTTGGCAGCCTGCCGCTTTGGATGTCCCTTGGTTGCCAGCAGGCAGATTTCTGCATTGCCCCTTGTCCAGAAGCCAAGGCCGTAAAACCAGCTATCCGCCTTCTTGTTCTTTTTCAGCCAGACGAAAGCAACGCTTTTGTAGGTGAATCCCCAAGCCTCGATCAGCCGGAGCGCCTCCGGGAGCTGCGGGAAAGTAGCCCATAAAAAGAGTGCACTGTCCGGGGCTGCAAGATCAGCCACAGGCAACGCACATAACTCCTCAATGCTCATAGTGGGATAATGATTTTCCGCCGCGCCCTGTACTTTCTTAGCCGAGTAGCGCCAAGGGGGATCGGCGTAAATGATAGAATACTGCTGGATAATTACACTCCTTTCTCGCCAGAGCTTTTTACTGCCTGCGCCGCACGGATGCGCTCACTGGCGGCGGCATAAAAGGACGGGGCCGTTTCAAAGCATACAAAGCGGCGTTCTGTGTTGATGGCTGCAATCGCGGTTGTGCCGGAGCCCGCGCAAATGTTCGCGACCAGTTCGCCGGGGGCCATCGTTGGACTCCGAGCCCTGCCGTTCAAATTTTCCATAGTTGGAGCTTGTACCGCTTCGGGAATGTACGCGGGTATAAGGCTTGCCATAAGTAAACTGCGGATTGTAGACCGGGGACTTCTGGTAAAACACCAAGATATTCTCGGACTTTTTCAGCGGAGCCCGGTTTGCATTGAGAAAACCTGTTCCGCGCTCCTTGTACCAAATCCACTCATAGCGGAGCATGGCGAGGTTGGATGCGCCCAGCACCTTGTCAAAGGGGCACTGTGCGAAGAACAGCACCGCACCATTCGGCTTGACCGCCCATTTCACCGCCTCCCACAGTTCCGGGAGCGGCAGGGGCACATCCCAATAATTCCGGGTTGTGCCGTAGGGCGGATCGGTCAGCAGCATATCCACGCTATGTTTTGGCAAAGAACGCAAGCCCTCGATGCCATCCATGAGAAACAAGCCCTCCTTCAGGACACGTTGTCCCAAAGTGCGGCTATCGGTCATTGCGGGCCTCCTTTGCCTTGGCAGGTGCAGACCGAGCGGCGTTTTCTTTTTCCCGCCTGTTTTGCGGCCTCGGCCATCTGCTCCTTGATCGGGGCAGGCCGTACCGCCTGGGCCCGTGCAACAAGCTGTTCCACCGCCGCATGATACGCCTCCACACCAGCCGCATTGATCCGCTCCTGTGTGGCGCGGTCAGGAATCCGAACCGTAGCCCGGTATCCCGTCCGGCTGGCAGGATCGGGCTTAGAGGGAGCACCGAGGAAAATCCCGTTTTTCCCGTCCACAACCTTAAAATCATCGATGACCACACCGCCAAAATTGACGCTGGCGAAGCCGATCAACTTTCCCTGCGGCTCAATCGGGCGAACAGATACCGTGATCGGAACAACCGCCTCCTGCAAGACGGCATCCGTCCGCATTTTTACTGCCTCGTCAATGCTAACGCCCTTGACTTCCGCAAGCTCCGCGATGGGGGCATCAAACAGCCAGCGCCGCTCCTCCGCAGCAATCTGCTCCGGGGTCAGCAATACATCGTCTTTCTTACTCAGATAAAATTCCTCCTTTCCGCTTGCCGGAGCAGGCTGGGCGGGGTCGTCCATCAGCTCTTTTCTTTGCAGGACGGCCTCCGTTTCCGCCATAAAGCGGTAAGCGTCCGCCTCAGTAAACTCCTCCGGCGTTTTTCCATTCCATAAGCGCGTTCCATCCGCCCCGTATCTTCTCGGCATAAGCACCACCTCCTGTTAATGAGCGCCAAAGATACGCTGGGCAATGCTCCCGGTCTTAAAGAGCATGAAGCAAAGCAAAACCGTGTAGCCCACAGTTCCCCAAATCGCCCCGATGGGATCGCCGCTTGTTGCGATGCCTTGAATGAGCACCGCGTAAATTGCAACACATACGAGGATCAGCCCTTGAAAGCCAACGGCAAACAGGGACTTGATATAGTTTTGCCCGGTGCCGCCAAGCTCCCGGTTGGAAAGCGTAGCAACGGGGATGGGGGCCAGACTGGTCAGCAGATAGATTTCCAGCATCCTGCCATACACCAAAACGAAAATGATAATCCCCATCGCCTTCATCGTAAATCCAATGAGCGCAGACTGCAGCCACAGCCCCAAAAGCGGCCCCAAGTCCATCGTCTCCAGCGAGGTTTCCAGTTCGGCAAGCATATCCGCCGAAACATCGGTAGAGCCTTGAATGAGCCCGCCTGCCTGTGCGATAACGCTCTGCGACACATCGAACACAGCCATGACGATATTGAATGTATTTGACAGGATTAAGATTGCACAGGCTGTTTTGAACATCCATTTATAGAGGGTCGCAACGTCAACCTCGTGCATATTGTTCTTTTCCAAAAGCATCTGTATGAGCTCATAAGTGGCAACAAAGGTCAGCACCATTCCGGCAATCGGCAGGATCACCGTTTCGGAAAGCTGTCGGATCAGGGAGAAAACCCCGGCGTGCCACGCCGCCGGGGTAGTCCCTACCTGTGCCGCAATCTCTCCGACTTGGGTATTGACGGTATCAAAAAGCCCTTCGAGGTTTCCCATGATCCCGCCAATCAGAAGCTCTTTGAGCCAGTTTGTGAGCCAGTCGGTGAGAAAATCCATAAGCGCCTACCTTAAAACAGGCCAGACAGCAGAGGGATCAGTGTGGTGCCAATGACGATGATGCCGCCGCCCGCCATGAGCTGCTTCATGCCCTGGGACTTGGAGCCCGGGTTATCCGAGCCGTAGCCCTCCAGCAGATTGACCACACCCCATACGCCAAGGCCAGCGCCGAGCGCGATAACGAGGGTCTGTAAAGTGTCGATTGCAGATGAGAAAAATGCCATATAAGCCTCCATTTCTCCGGGATTTTCCCGGTAACAAAAAAGCCGCCCATGCAGGCGGCAGGTTACAAACTTCGGGACACTTTGTCTCGAAGCGTTTATGCAAAGGCGTCTGGATCGTCGATGTCATCATAGTTGAGGATGTCCTCGTCCTCTTCCGTGAGTGCATCGTCCGGCACAGCCACCTCATACATCGTACACGCCTCGTTCAGCCCGGGCCGCCTGCGGCGGTTAATGAGCCTGTCGAGGTCAAAAGCGTTTTTCTGTTTATCGGCCTCCGCCGTATAACGGTAGTTCGGATGCCGTTTCAGATCATACTTGGGAGAGAAGAACGGGGGCAGGCCCCGAAGCTGCAAAATACATTTGTCTCCCGGCATGGTTGCAAGCTCGGCTGGGGTCATCAGTTCCCGGCCCAGCCGCTGGGTGTTTTGGCTGTAGCTTTCCGACTGGCCACGGGAGCGGCTGTCGGTCTGCATACTGATTGTGGCTTTTCCCAGCCAGTTCTCGGAGATTTCCTTGATAGTGCTGGCTTCGCGGCCACCGAGGAACACCACGCTGTCCATGTTGCCGAGGATTGTCTCGGCGTGCTTATCGTAAATGGCCTTGCACTGTGCCAACTGTTGATACAGCAGGCAAAGACTCACCTCGCGGGAGCGGATAACCGCGACCAGCTTTTCGAGCTGGGGCACCTGTCCCGTGTTGGCTGCCTCGTCCCACAGCACCCGTACATGGTGCGGCAGGCGGCCACCGTGAACATTGTCCGCCCGTTCACACAGGAGGTTGAACATCTGCGAAAATGCAAGTGCCACTAAAAAGTTGTAGGTCTGCGTGGTATCGGAAATAATGAAGAATACCGCCGTTTTCCGATCTCCGATGCGGTCAAGCTCCAATTCGTCATAGGCCATGACCTCACGAAGCTGCGGGATGTCAAAGGGAGCCAGTCGCGCACCGCAGGAAATCAAAATGCTTTTTGCCGTCTTGCCGCTGGCCAATTTGTACTTTTTATACTGTTTGACCGCGAAGCAATCCGGCTTGCGCTTTTCGAGCCCGGCAAACATATAGTCCACCGCGTTCATAAAATCCTCGTCATCCTCCTTGACCTCCATGCCGGAAATCATATCCACAAGGGTATTCATGTTCCGATCCTCGGCAGGCCCCTCGAAAATGATGTAGGCAATCAGGGCGCAGTACAAAAGCGTTTCCGATTTTGTCCAGAATGGATCGCCTTCCTTGCCTTCGCCCTTGGTGTTGGAAATCAGAGCATCCACGAATTTCAGAATATCGGCCTCGTTGCGGATATACGCCAGCGGGTTATAGTGCATGGATTTTGAAAAATCTATGCTGTTGAACACCTTGATTTTGTACCCGCGTTTTTGCAGGAAACCCCCGACCTGTCCCAGCACACCACCTTTCGGATCGACCACCACATAAGAGGAATGAGCCTGTAAAAGCTGGGGCGTGAGCCAGAAGCGGGTTTTGCCGGAGCCGGACGAGCCGATAATACAGCAATTCAGGTTTCGGGCATTTGCGGGGATTTTCGGGCGGGTGTTCATCGTGAGAAACTCCGTCCCGGTCAAAATCACGTTGTTTTCAAACTTCGGATCGACAAACGGCTTGATGTCTTTTTCCGTTCCCCACCGGGCGCTGCCGTATTCTGCATCCCGCCGAAACTTCTTAGCGTTCTTGCTTTTGAAATAGATCAGCAGCCGGAAACCAACGGCTCCTACAATGCCGACAAGCCAATCCAGCGGGACTAAACCGGGCGCAAAGTCAGCAAAGGCCGGGCCAATCGTCTGGCCCAGCCCGATGAGCTTATGTGCAAAATCGTTACCCGCCGCCAGCCGGTAGGCCGTTCCCAGCTTTAGGAACGCCCACAGGATGAACAGATAGGGAATGTTTGGAATGAGATATTTTCTAATCTTATCTGTCCTCATGGGCCACCTCCTTTGCACGTTCTTTCTGTTTCGGCTTTTCTTTGGAAAGCTGATCCGCCGCCTGTTTCAGTTGTTCCCGGATGGGAACACGGTTCGATTTTGCTTTGCTTAACACCTTCCGGGAATACTCAGAAAAGCAGGCGGTCATTGCGTCTGCCTGTCCAGCCTTGAAAAACAGCAGGTATTTGTCCGGCCCGGTTTTATAGAACGCATAGTCTACATTCCATTTCCGGGCCACACGGTCAAAGGACTTGGCATCCCCGGATAGCTCGATGCTGTTTGTGGCTGTGCCGTGGGCCATGAGCTTTCGCACACTTTGCTTGCCGTGTGGTGTTTGCCGCCCACGGTATGCCTTGCGGATCTTCCGGCCCACCATGCCCAGCACATACGCCAGTCCCCGCGCCGTCAGCTTGGTTGTTTTTACGGATATGGCTATCGTGCGCCGGGAAATATCTTCATCAATCAGTTACACCGCCTCCTTCCTTGGGACAATTTGTCTCGAAGTACCGTCACCGATCCCCACGGTCTTTTTTCTGCATTTGACGGTAGCCCTCCAGCGAAGAACCGTCTATGATTTCCTGATAGGCGGCCATTTGCTCCCGGATAGAGAGCTTCGGGAAAGAGAATACCTTATGTTCCTTGGGAATATCCTGCAAGCCGTGATACACTTCCACGAAATGATCGCTTTCTTTGACAACATAGCCGCCCGGGGCAAAATGGCCGTTTTCGTGGATGCAGGCATCCCGGCCATACGCCTCATAATCGAAATACGGTTTTACCTGATCCGGCACATCCAACATTTCCAGATCGTCCACATAAATACGCCCCAGCGTTTCCTCATCGGATACGCCGGGGTAAAAGCCGTAACAGTCCAGATTTTGTGTCAGATTGATGATGTCCCGCACCGAAGAACAGTGATCGCCACTGTCGAGGACGGCCTCCAGTGTTTCCAGCTCCGATGAGGTAAGCTCGGAAAGCAGGCAGGCCAGATGATTAAGCTCGTCCAGATTTTCATACTCGCTCAAATGGTCATAGAGCCCCAGCACATCCCCATCGAAAGAGGTAATAAAAATTTCCTGATAGCGGACGCCATCCACGCCGATCCGTTTCAAGAGAGCCTCCACCTCCTGGGCGGTTGTGGGAAATTTCAGTGTTTCACCCACAAGCTGGCCCTCGCTGTACTTTCCGGCGTTGGTAACGTAGGCTTCAAACAGGGTTGCCATTAGCGGCGGCCCTGTCCCTTGACGGTCAGGATGCCCTCAAGGGTTGTTGCCGTAATTCCCAGCCGCTGGGCCACGGCAATATCATTTTTCATGGCTTCGGTCATACTGTGCCCGCAAACAACCAGCACATGAGAACGGCGGAGCAGGTCACGGCTCATGTCGATGCCGCTTTTATGCTCCTCGGGAACAGCATCATTGAGAAACAGGGGCAAGTACAAAGGCGGACAAATAGGAGAAAAGCCTGCCTCATACACGGTGCGGCAATACTGCGCCGCCAGTTCTGCGTTTTCGCTATCGCCGCCGAGCCATGCAGCGGTGATATAAGCAAGGGGTCGTTTCATCGTTCATACCTCCGATATTTTAATAAGAAAGTTCAACCCAAACCCCACGCCCTTTCCCAGTCTTGGGAAAGGGGGCGGCTCTGGAGGATATACCCCCGCCGCTTGCCGGGGAAATAGCACAGCCGGGGCAGACCGTCAAGGGCGAGCCGCCGAAAACGGCGGTGCGCTGCACCCTTGACGGCCCACTCCCGGCTGTACTAAAAAACAGGCGGCGACGGGGGATATATACCACCAGAGCCTCTGCGCGAGGGAGGGGGGCCCTCGGGACAAAGTGTCTCGAAGTTGTTACTTGTCAAGTTCCTGCTTTTTTCGGGGCTTTTGCCAGCTCCGGCGGCTGTTTTTCTTTCCAGTCATCCAGCAGGGACATAATCTGTTCTTTCATTTTGGCGGGAGTGACCTCCTTGCCAAAATACTTTTCCAGTTCCGCAGTAGAAATAATCACGCCTCGATCCTCCTTTTTCTGTTCTGATAAGATACCGTCAATGACATCGCCGTTGAGCTTGCCTTCCTTATCCAGCTCCCGGAGCCGTTTGGCCTGGGCCAGCGAGGGCGAAGCCTGCTCCCCGTCAATGGAAACAGCAATAAGCCTCTGATTTTTCGGTTTGATGTAGGAAAGCTCCACGGCAGGCATGAAGCCCATCTTTTTATCGTCTACCTTATCCAGAAGCTCCGGCACAAGGGAGTTGAGCCGCAAGTAGCGCATGACCTTTTTATAGTTCATTTCATGCGCCTCGCCTACAATCTCAACCGAGCGTTTCCCGACATCGCCTTCCGCAACATCTTTCAGCCGCCCGCCCTGATGCTTGATGTCCTCAACCTCGAGTTCCAGCAGCGCGGCCAATTCGCTGGGGAGCATCCCGTCACGCTGCTTGTTGCTGTCCTTCATGGCCTGTACCGCTTCGTGGTCGGTCATTTCACGGACGATAAAGGGCATTTCCTCCAGTCCAGCCAGCTCACTGCCGTGGGTACGGCGATGGCCCGCTACAATTTCATAGCCGTTTCCATCTTTCTCCGGGCGGGCAAGACCGGGAACCATTACACCGTTTACGCGGATAGAAGCAACGATTTCCTGCATCTTCGCATCGTCCCGTACCTTAAAGGGGTGCGGACGGAATGTGTGAAACGGATGAACCTCGGAAAGTTTCAGATAAACCAGCTTGCCTTCCTCAACCGGGCGGGGCGGTGTAGTCGGCTCGGGAGCCGTCTGTTCCACAGCAGCAGTTTCCTTCAGTGCCGTATCCTGTGCGGGCTTAATGGGCTCCTTGGCATCCGGGGCCTTTCCATCGCTTCGGGACACTTTGTCTCGTTTGGACGGCTTGGGCTTGTCAGGGGCCGTCTTATCCGCCTTGGGTGGGCGGCCCTTGCGGGCCCCAGCCGATTTCTCCGCTTTCTGATTTTCAGTCGCAGCCTTTTCCGCTTTCGGCGGACGGCCACGGCGCGGCTTTTTCGGTTCCTCCGTATTGGCGGGCTGCGGTGTTTCTCCGGGGGCTGCCGCCTCTGGCGTTTCGGGGGGTTTCCGCCTTTTCGACTTCGGCGCGGGCGTTCTGCCTCTTTTCTGCCATAAGCTCATTGATTTTGTCAAAGGACACAACCACATCGCCGGGCTCAGGTATGGCAGGCCCGGTCTGTTCCTGCTGGGGCTCAGACGCTGCGGCCTGTTCGGGTGTGGCGATAGGCTCGGCGGCCTCCGGGGAAATATTCTCCGCAGGGCCAGTATTCAATTTTTTATCGGCCATTTACGATCCTCCTTTTCGTTAAAGTTGCACAAATTTGAACGCTAAAATTTTGTAGTTATTTTTTTGTGCCTCCTTTCCGTCTATCCACGCAAAAAAAGCCGCCCGTTTTTCATGCCGGACGGCTTTTTGCGTAATGTGATAGATCAAATATTATTTTTTCTGGTTTGCAGGCTCCGAAAAGCCTTGTATTTACACACAAACTATTCGAACGCCTGCTACATCATTGAGATATGTCTGTATATTTTCTGTTGTAAATTCATATCCCATCTTCTGCAGTTTATTGTAAATACTATTGGGCTTCTTAATTCTTGTTTTTATAAAAGAAATAGGATTTCGATTGTTCTCAACTGAAAATTCATCATCCAAAACCTCAAGCTTAGTTTGTATCTCCCGAATAGTACAACGATACATCATCATTAAATTATAAAATTTTGTAGCATTATTTAAAAACTGTAGTGATTCCGGACTGTTCATCCTGAGTTTTGTTACTTCATCTTTTGTCATGGAACTTTCCTTTCTACCTCATCCCTGATTTCAAAACATTCTTTCATTCAGAGACCTGTTACTCTACCCCCAACGCCTTAAACACCGCATCTTCCGCACTGCTGTAGAAAATCAGATTAAAACTGCCCACCAGCTCCGGCGGCACGGTGCCAAGGTCTGCTGCGCTGGTAATCGGAAGCAGCACTTTCTTTGCTCCGCTATCGAGGCACACCTGCAAACTATTGGCAAGCTCGTCCACTTTCAGAATCGTGCCGCTGATGCTGATTTCTCCCAGCACGGCAAGTGTACTGACTGTAGGCCGTCCAAGAGCGATGCTGCATAGTGCAATCAATGTAGGCAATGCCAGCTTTCCGGTCATGCCAATGCCCTGCAAATCCTGATAGTTGATGATGTAATCCCGCATCGTGGTGCTGATGCTGCCACTGATGCGATTTCCGTTAGCTTTCAGGAAATTGAACGCCGTATTCGTGGATTCCTTGCAGTCACGGTCGCTGCCAAGGCCCGTGCGTTCAAATTTTCCGTTGCCGGGCAGCATCTGGCTTTCGAGGCGGAATACACCGATCATACCGGACTTCCCCTGACTTACGGTATATACCTGTCCAGGATTGCAGATACCATCAGGAATGAGCTTTCCACCGCCCTGCTCTGGCACGGAAACAAATTTTTCTTCAAAGGTATCAAGATCAATATAGCTGAAGTTCACATCATAGAATTCCATTCCACCCAGTTTTTTCAGCTGCTCCTTGACGCGACGGCGCATTTCCAGCGCAAATACAAGAATTTCTTCAATCTGTTCCTTCGTGAACTCCCCATCCGGATACAGCAATTTCACATAGCCGCCTACAATCTTGCGGACAGCAATCGTATCGCGCTGGTTCAGGTTCTTTCCAAGGCGGAAATACTTATCCAACGCATCACCATACTGTTCTTTCCGCAGTTCTCGGATAAACTCTGCCAAGTAATCCGTGATAAAGCCGTAGTCGTTGGTAAAATGCTCCGGACGGAACTTCGGAATCTCCCAGCCTGGAATGTAGCAATGCAGACGGTCAAGAAAGGCGGTGTCCGTTCCCATCTCCGGCGGGAACGGGTCAAACAGAGAGGAAGTCTTGAGCAACACATCCACGCTCTGATTGATGTTTCCTACAAAGACCATAGATGCCGATGCTGCCTTTTCCTCTTTGCCGCGGGCAAAGGAGCCGGAAGCCATATAGTCTTTCATAATCTGAATGCCGTCTTTGTCCTTAAACTTGATTCCGGCAACCTCATCAAAGGCAACGCAGTCCCATAAGCCTACCAAGCCCACGGTTTTGCGCCCCATATTGTAAAACAGATTTGCAACGGTCGTCTGACCACCGGATACCAGGATACTGTTCGGACTGATTTCTTTATAGATATGGGACTTGCCTGTGCTGCGCGGCCCCAACTCACAGAGATTGAAGTTGTTCTCCACCAACGGCAGCATACGCGCAAGCAGCAGCCACTTTTCCCGATTGTTCAGCTGTTCCGGCTCATATCCACAGGAACGCAGCATAACATCCATCCACTCTTCCTGTGTGAATGCCTTGCGTCCCTCTCGAACTTCTTCAATGTCGATATGGGGCATCTGAATCGGAGTCAGCTTATGGATGCTGATGGGAGAGATATCCTTCTGCTTTTTCTGTTTAGAGGAAATCGGCTGTCCATCTATATCCGTGATTCCAAAGCTGCTGTCTCCCTCAGACTCATATTCCAGCTGCACGATGCACCAGATACCGCCGCAAAGCAGCCGGTCATATTTTTCCGGATAATCATCCGTAATCGGCACATTGGTGAGACCAAGGTTAGAGAACTCTGCAAAAAAGCAATCCTTTTTGATGTCCAGATGCACGGTCACCATATCAATAATGGTATGACTCCCGTTCTTGCGTAGCTGGGAGAGAATTTTCTGAGCCTCATCCGGGCGGACAAAATTATCTGCCAGAATGCGTTTTACATTCTGAACGCCCTGCTCAATGATTGTCTCATCGTCTGAACTACAGTACTGACCCAGCAGGAACTCCAGCACATAGACCGGAACATTCGCTCCTTCTTTTATTTTCTTTGTCAGGTCTTTGCGGACGATCCGACCGTCAAAGTTGCTGCGCAGCTTCCGGCGCAGTTCTTCACGGGTATCATCTGCCGCCATATCCATCATTTCCATACGGAATTCCTGCCTCCTCTATATCAGAATCCGAATCCAAAGTCATCCGCAAAGGCAATGTCCATGATAACAGGCTGCCTCCACTGCTCCAGACCGCTTTCTTCGTCATAAACCACAAGGTAATATTGCTTGTCCTTGTCGTATTTCCTATTCTTGAATGTGAAACGCATCCGGAAGATACGCTTCTGCGCATTTTCCTCGCGACTGTCCGCCACATAGCTGTTTTCGTTCGAGATTTTCTCATTGTCTTCCGAGAGGAAGAAAATGCGGTATTTTGCAGCTTTTACAGTATCGCTAACGGCATCCGACTGGATAAAGTCCATGGAAGTGATCAGGTTCGTAATCTTATGGACGATGCTGACCAGAGCAATCTCTGCATTCTTTGTTTCCATGTGACCGCGCTCCATCTTAAACTCCAGCACCGGCACCAGCATTTCCTGCGGTGAGGAACCGCCATGCACATAGTTAGCACCGCCTCCGGCCACCTTAAAGACATTGCTGCTGACAGGATAGGACACCACCTTGCTGTCCTCATTCCCCAGAATGCGTCCCATGCTCATATGGTCGATGCCATCATCTCCCAGTGCCGCCTTGGACACAATAAATCTGCGATTGACAAATGCTTTGTCCGCGCTTTTCCCGGAGATTTTGTCACTTTCTGTCAGCTTATCACGCTTGTAAATAAAGCCATGATCGGCAGTAACGATAAAATGATAGGTGTTGCCGCTGACGGAGATTCGATGAATCAGATCCATAATTTCCTGAACGGCTTCCTCACACGCATGAAATACCTCATCCTCGGTATTTGCCTTGTCTCCACGCGCGTCGATCTGATTATGATATACATAGATAATCTGACGTTTTGTCAGCACATCTCGCAGCTCTGCCACTTTCAGATTTTTGATATCATCGAACTGTACACAGACACTATCCGGGTTATAGCTTTGCAGCACCTGCTGCCGACCTGCCAGATTATCGCAAAGGATACCATCTGCCAGTACCTGAAAATCATCCGTCATTTCCAGTGTCTTATGCGGCAAAAGTGCTGCCATACCGAGCCTTGTATAAGACGGCAGGACACTTAGTTGTACGGAAAGTTTTGCCGTGCATTTCGGGTCATCCTGCATTCGGGCAAACAATTCCTGTCCGACCTCGTAACGCATGGCATCCGAAATGATGACCACGGTGCGTTCCTTGGTATAGCGCAGGTTGACATTGTAAAACTCCCGCTGCAACGGAATTGCCGAAAATGCGGCATCCTGCTGGATTCCGGCATTCCAGGCAGGGAGCAGGCAAGCCAGATATTCGTTTGTGTAGATATTTTCCACCAGTTCCCGAAGCGGCTCAAAGCTTTCCGTGCTATCCAGCTGGTCGTAATAATAGTAGAATTTCCGATACTGCTGATCCATATTGTAATCAGCAGCAAGATATCGGTCGATAATTGGCTTTAAGCCATCTGCGGCATGGTAATCCGCTTCCTTCACCATGCTGTACGCACTGGAAAGCAACTGATATGTCTTCCCGGTCTTTCGTCCAAAGTGCATTTTAGCCCGTTTTTCACAGAGTTCCGGAATGGTAAATCCGTTTACGATTGCACCAATATCTTCCGAAACAAGTCTGCTAATGAGCCACTTTACCAGCACCTGATCCACGGCAAGGAAAGTGTCGCACTCCACCAAATCGTCCACTCGCATTCCTGCAAATGCCGAAAGAACATTCAGCCCTTTGGCCACATGCGCCGACAGAGCGTCGTATTTGTCCCTGTACAGAACGCTGTTCATCAGGCTATCGAGGAACGCGATAATATTGCCTGACTTGTAGGAGACAAAGCTCCTCCATGCTGCCGGAAGCTCTGCCTGCACATATCGCCCAGTATAAGTAACGAACAATGTTACCAAAAGCCGTTCCAAACTCGGCTTTGTATCGGTGTATCCGAAATGCTGCTCACAGAGTTGCCAGAATGCAGACAGCAGGTCATATTTTTCAAACTCCTGCAAGAATGCATTGTCCACCAGCTCGCCATCTGTCAACACGATGCGCACGACTTCCTCAAAAGAGCAGGTACGCGCCTTGCAGACTGCACTTAGCAGACCGACAAGGATATTTTCTTCATTAAAGTTTTCGATTTCCAGATCATAGAAGCGTTGGGTGCGCTCTTTGTTGGCGAAAAACTTGATGTGCTTCTCAATAACCGGCTTGTACTTTTCCTCAATACCCAGGTCAACCGACAGGAGGGAAGCACGGTCGGCAAAGAACCGTCTGGAATACAGCATTGTATCTTCCAGATGGTTGTCCCTTACATCCGGTTTCGGAAACGGTGCATAGATCAGATAATTCGTGGTCTTATCCACACGCTCCAGAAAATACTTTGTATAGAACTGGTTATCCAGCTGGAGATGGTAGATCTTCGCATTCTGAAGCTCCACCGTCTCCATATCCTCGGCAAATTCTGCCTTGTCATCGTACCAGAAAACCAGTTTCCGGGTCTCCCCGGTAAATTCCGCATTCAGGCGGTCTATAATTTGTTTCAGGTTCAATTCTGCCATATCATTGTCCTTTTTTCCTGTGATTGGTCTTTATCTCTTACAAGAGAACTCAGCAATAGCTTCATCTTTTTCCGGTAGAACTTTGTTCTTTTGATGTACCGTGGAATCGTCATGTGATACGCCTGCATAAATTCCAGTATCCATGCCAGATCATAGGATTTCTCGGTTGACCAGTCACGATATTTTCTATGACAGACAAGCCAAACACCAATGATATTGTAATCCAACGCATCTTCATCGGTTTCATCTTGAATACAATGACCGCAAAGGAAGCGGTATGCCACCGGATCATGGGCATATGTGCGTTCAAAACGCTGCCATGCCGCTGCGATATCGTCCTTTGTCCAGTGATTTTGCATTTTCCCACTCCCTCCGGTCATTTTTTCTTATTTCTTTTCTTTCACCATGATGTTCTTGCTGTCTGCCAGCACCTCATAGAACTTGCCGTCCTGCGCTGTCTGGCTTACGGTAATTGACCTTTACGCCGTCATCGAGGTCAAGCTCGATACGAGAAAGTGCCAGATGGCTGATCTTTTCATCGTATTCCCGGCATTCCTTCAGCTGCTTGGCAAGTTTATCCTTGCGTTTGGAGGCTGCTGCCACCTCACGGGGGCTGTGATCCATCATATCCTGCATCCGGTTGATCTCGGATTCATATACGCGTTGCATCTTGTGCAGGTAGTCGATACGTAGGTTGCCGATGGTGTCCGGCGTGTAGCGGTGCAGGTAACCCAGTGCCTTAAAGCCGTTCTGCTTGCCGCTGTCAAACAGCCAGTAGATCGGACGCTTGCCGGAGCCAGTGACAGAGTAAGTCTGGCAGTGATCCTTGAAGAAATCGTTCAAGAAGTAGTTGCGGATAATCTCCCGGCTGGTGCTTCCCTTATTGCCGAGGGCTTTTGCGATATAATCCAGGTTTGCTTCCAGCGTTTCAGCACCGTACACTGCTTTCAACCAATCGCACAGGCGCGAAACGATATCATCGTCCAGATATTCTTCATCGGTGATGGGGATAACATTGTCGGCATCCGGAATATAGCTCTGGTATTTGCTGCTATCCCACTCGCCGCCTGCATAGGCCAATCCTTCCACATCCAGCGAGTAGCGACCAAACATACAGCCCACGGCATAGCTCAGCAAGCTCTTGATGTCCCGCTGCAAGTCCGCCTTACGCACGGTCACATCTTTATCTTCCACTTCCGGGGTCAGCTCGTCCTGCAAGCCGTAAATGTCAATAAAAAATGCGGTTCAGCTCTTCCTCGTTGGCTTTCAGCTTTTCAAACCGCTCCTTGCACTGGCCCTGCCACAGCAAATAGCAAATTTCCAGTGGGCAACTTGTTTCCGGCAGATAGCCATAGTAGTAGTCCATTGTGGCAGCAGCCGTGGCATCCCACAGGCCTTTGCTCATGCTCACAAGTGGGTGGATGATAAAGTTCCAAGATGTCTCAAAGGAATCCCAATCCTCTTTTGACAATCTTATATTTTCTAAAGTGCAAAGCTCAACTTTTTTCTCTGTTTTCTGCATCCAGCAAAACGGGAACTTTTCCGACAGGTCCTTGGCTATAATCGAGTGTCGGAGCTAAAAAGTTCGAGAAATCTCATTGTCGGCTTACTGTTAAGAAGTCCACAAATGTAATTTTGCAAGTCCGCCCTTTTTAGATAACAAATTGATCCTTTGGTATTCATTGTGAAGCCCTTGGGTTCATAGCGAAATGAAATAGAATCAGAACTCAATGTACTCCATGACAATCCTTCTCGAAAATAGTACTGAGTACTGCGTGGCGCACTTCCTGGATAATTTCTTATTTCCTCACCATCATTATACCAGTTAACAATATAATCATTATTTCCATACCATTTTCTTGCTCCACCGCCTTTTGTATGAGGAAACCATTTTTTGACTCGATAGCCTGTTGCGTTGTTTCAGAATGATAAGAAATATTATCCTCACTCACCTCAAACCATAGTCTCAAAAACAAGTCATTATTTGCAGTAGACATTCCCTGCCGCAAATCTGCAAAATTCTTCAGAGGAATTCCACTCTCAAACGCATCGTAAATGGAATTGCTTACCCAATACGCAATCGGAGTGCCAGGAATCTCAAAAAATTTGTTTTGTTTCTGTACAAATTGTTCTGTTGCCGACAGAAAAATTTTTTCTTTCTCTGTTTGGGAGTTTCCATCTGTCAATCGACAATAAGTTCCTAGATATCCATCGAGTTGACAATTCTGCAAAACAAAACTTGTTGTTTGAACAACCTCTCCTCCTATTTCCTCAAATGCTTTGTTCCCAAATGAGCCATGCTACTTATAGTTACATTGCTTAACTGTTTGATTCTCAATGCGTCAAAACTTGTCAGGAACATCCATGCTTGCTGCGTAATCATTGCCTGAAAACCGTTGTTTCCAGTCATCTGACGGCAACGCTCAATAAACACAGCAAACAGGTCTGCCTTGCTGTCGGGGGGTAATTCTTCTTGACGAAGTTGTTGACATTGGCGCTGAGGTTGCTGGTTCCGGCATAGGGCGGATTCGTACAGGTAACCCAATACTTCCGCGCCATCGTCTCGCCAATATCAATGAGCCGATTCAGCTGCTCGGCGGTATCTTCCACGCCCACGCTGTCCATGCTGATCTGCCCTGCGGTATCCTCCGCTGCCACAAACCGGCGCAGCAGCTCCCAGTTGTAGCTCTCCACATTCAGGATAGAGCCGTACTCCTTGGCATCGGTCAGGGTGTCCAGCAAACCTTCCAGCTGCATTTTGGCCGCGTTCTTCTCGATATCGTCCATCCCTGCACCGAAATATTTCAGGTGCGCACGGTTGATGCTGTTGCTCTCCTGAATGGCATAGACATGGCAGGTGTTTTCGATTGTACTGCCGTGCTTTCATCATCACGGCAAAGTACGCCAGCTGATAGGCACGGTCATCAATGTCCAGACCGTAGATGTTGTGTTCCAGAATGCTCTTTGCAGCATCACGCTGGCTGTAACCGGCACTCTCGTAAATCTGCATCAGCACATCAAAGGCATATACCAGGATATGACCGGAACCCATACAGGGGTCGATGAGCTTTATATCCTCCGGGTTCAGGGCAGCGTACTCTTTACGAATTTCCGAGAGTTTTGCCTGCACCTCCGGCTCCTGTTGTGCTTCTTCCAGATAGTATTTCCAGTTTTCTTTCAGGCCGCATTCCGGGTGTCCTTCCACCCACAAACGGCCAAGGCTGTTTTCGACCATGTACCGCACGATCCAGTCCGGGGTAAACAGCTGGGTCACGGCAGGGATTTCCTCTTTGGTGATCTTACCGTTCTTGGCAAATGCAGCGGCCTTCGGCTCGGTGTTGTAATACTGGTACAGCCAGCCGATGATCTCCACCTGACCGCCGCGCTCGATATTGAAGTCATCCTCCGGGATGTCGTGGATCAGATGATAGACCACGCCATCCTGGTCAATGACGGACAGGCTGAGCAGCAGCTCAGTGTAGTTCTTTGTTTTTTCAAACAGAGCAGGCAGAATCTCGTTCAGGGCATTGCACTGCTTCAGGAACAGGATGCGGAACACCTCGTCCAGCTTGTTGTCCTGCTTCAGCTGGAAAATCTGTGCCTCTTCCTCCGCAGTAAAGGGCAGCTCTGCGTCAAACGGTGTTGTAACCAGATCCGGCTCCAGCTTTCCGCTCTCGGAAGAGAGCACTCGGATATGGGAAGGCAGATAGTCGTTGACCTCCATGAAACGGATGGCGATCAGGCGGTTAAACCATGTATAGGCAACCTCCTCGATCACATACTGATATGCGGTTTTGTAGTCGGTATCTTTTTCCTTCTGCTGGATGACCTCTATCAGCTTGTCACGCTGCCGCACGGCCTCGCCGGAAATCGAATACGGTTCTGCGGTGCCGATATCGAAGAACTGAGTGCCGCCAAAGCTCTGCGGCAACGGCTTGGCAATGCCGTCCTCCGTAATACCGATCAGGCGGGCATCATAGCTGACATCTGCAATCAGCTTATTCCGCGCCCAGATCGCAAAATTCTTTATGGCTGTCTTGTTCATGGAGCCAATCCTCCTGTCATTTATAGTTCAATGTTGACGATTGTATCTTCGTCCATCTCTTTCAGCAGGTTTTCACGCAATGCGGCAAGGTATTTATCAATGTCGTCCTTGCTCTCCAGCCGCCACGATGCAGTCTTGGCAACCGTCTTGATGGAAACATTTTTCGTGGTGCGCACCTTATATACCGGATGCGGTTCTGCGACCTTTTCTTCCGGTTTCACGGTCTCGCCGCGCTTCTTCGCCTCTTCTTCCTGACGCTTGCGCTCTGCCTCGGCCTTTGCCGCTGCTTCCTGCGCAAGGCGAATGTCCTCTGCGTTCATCTCATTGAGCAGGCGCAGCTTCAGTGCCTCCGCCTTATCTGCATAACTGCGCAAAGTGGAAACATTGTTGCAGTGCTCTGCACCGTCCATGATCTCCTTAAACAATTCCAGATAACGATTAAACCTTGCATCCTTATAAGGCTTGGTGTTCAGCACTTCAAAGACGCGGTTCCGATCCTGATTGATGGAATCCTTTGACCGGCTCTGCCTGCTCTTCCAGAATGCGCATATAGCAGTTCATAAACTTCTCGCGCAGCTCCGGCAGCTTCGGAATTTCCTTGTAGGGCTTCGCCATCCGGACGATGGTACGCATCTTGGCCACCACGTCTTCCAGTTCTGCATCCACGATGTAGGTCTTGCTGTCCTCGTAGATATTCAGCATATCCAGCACACGAGTGAAGATGGTCAGCTGCTCACTGCCAAAGAAATCTCGGATAGGCTCATAGTCTTCGCCAAAATCCATCAGATCATCCTGCTCGTCAAATACAGTCTTAAAGAATTCCAGCGGTGCCTGAATCTGCACCAGTGCGGAAAGCCGCTTCTTACCCTTTTCCAGAAGTTCTTTTCCGGGATAGGTATAATTCTCATATTTCGGTTCCAGCCGCTCAATCTCGGTGATCTGATTCTCGCAGTAATGCTGGAAGTTCTTCATGATGGTATCTTCGTCATCGGCAGGCGGCGCCACCTTGAACAGCTCTTTCATCACGGTGCGGACGGCCTTTTTCTGGTTTTCCGGCACACGGACGCGCACTTCCGTCAGCAGCTTATCCACGAACTGCTTCTTCGTGATGTAGCCGATGATTTCTTCTTCGGAGCGGTTGTTCAGATTGACGCTCTCACCGTTGACCGTAAAGGACAGGTCTCCACGCTTAAAGAGACGTGCCACCAGCCAATGGATGTCATCTTCCACAAAGCCATAGGGTGCTTTCATAAAGCGATCCTTGATGGTTTTCATAGAAGTTTTCATGTGCATCCGGGAGTTGACCTGCCACGAATTGCAGCACATCATCCAGCGCGTGAACATTGGATTCTCCGGTATCTCCCAGTGCCAGCGACAGCTGGTTGCTGGTCTTGAACATCTTCCGGATGTCTGCTTCGCCCATCGCTACGTCGATGTAGGACAGCTTGTGGTAAACCGTCTGCACCAATCTTCCGATTGCCTCGTTGATGCGGCTGGTCACTTCCTTGCCGGAAGTGTGCAGCACATCGCCATTGACATAAATGGTAGCCTCTTTCAGAGCTTCCGTCAGGTAAAGCTTGGCGTTACCGTTGCGTTCCCGCATCTCTACGCGCTTTGCTTCCTTAATGGTCTCATACTTGGCAAGCTGCACAGAAGTGTTCTTGCGCAGGAACCGCTCAATTTTCAAGTATGCCCGCATTTCCGTCAGGAACGCATCATCATTCGGCAGAACCACAAGAACTTCCTTGCCCTGGCCAGAGAGCAGGCGCAGCGTACCATCATCGGTGCCACCCTCATACCACGGGGTCAACACACGGAGGCCGATATCGTAATTCTGGTTTGCCTTATAGGGGCGGTCATCCACTGTCTGATTGAAGGAGAACGCATACCGTCCACCAAAGCTTGGATACTGATACTTCTTGCTGGAGAAAATGTCCTCATAGATCATCTCCGCAATCTTCGTGATGACCTCCGGCATCTCCACATTTTCTTTTTCGATTTCGTTGTTGATTTCCTGTTCCTCATCGGTCAGGAAAACATAGATGGAGCCATTCTTCTGGATCAGCATCTGGCGCATCAGCACTTTCAGTGCATCTTCCACCTGTGCTTTCAAAGAAATACGATCATCGTCAATGCTGGTAATCATCAGGCTGACGATGTTGTCCACGTTGGCTTCGATCTCCAAAACATATTTAATCAGGAAAAGGGTCTTCAACACATTGATGGCAAAGACATCTTTTTCCTTCTTTTCCGGGTTGATGTAGCTGTTATCATAAGCGCGGATGATCACGCTGCTGTGGCTGTGGTCGAGGAAGTTCTCCAATGCATCATAGAACCGATAGAACGGCACGATTGCCCCCATCTCATCGTCCATCAGCTGCATGGCAGACTCTTTGAACAGAGCCAGCATGGAACGTTCACCTTCGGACAGGTGCTTGCCGGATGCACCGTGGGTACGGATGCTGGTCAGCACGCTGGCAAGCAAATTAAACTGGTACGGAACAAAAGGATAAACCTCTGCAAAATCTTCTGCGTTGGCGTACAGTTTTTTCTCCACACCGTCGTTGAAGACAATCAGATTTTTGATGATGGTTGCTTTCTGGTCATAGAGCAGACGCAGGCTCTGTGCTGCGGTCTCAGTCTTATCCAGAATACGCTTTTTGATAACAGCGTCTACATTGGCAGAGGACAGAGAAAGGCGTGTATCGAAACGTCCCTGAATCTTGGAGAAGTCGTTACCCTTCACCTTGGTAATGGAGTCGATATCCTGCTGGCTCGTTACGATTACCCAAGCCTTACCCATGCATTCCTTGCCCAGTTCTTCCGTCACTGTCTGAAGGTTCAGCATCAGCTTGGAATCATCACCAATGTACTGACCGATCTCATCCACAAGGAAAACAACATGGTGGTTGTTACCTTTTTTATCAATGTAGGACTTTACACGCTTAGCAAAATCCTCAATGCTGATCTGGTAGCCCTCGGTTGCTTTCTCGCACCAGTTACGGGCAGCTGATTCGCTCATGAAATCCATGTCAGAAAGAACATCGACAACAGAATCTTGAATGAAATCGAAGTCCTGACGAGAGCTTTCCCACGGATCGCCATACTCTTCTTCAAACTTTTCCTTAAACTCTTCAAAACGACCTTCCTCGGAAAGCCTGCGCTCCAGGTCAGCAAGGTGCGGCATGGAACCGCAGAAGCCCTGCATTTCATTGAAAACCTTCAGGAATACGTTCACAATGGCATCTTTGTTTTCCTTGCCATTAGAATCGCTTTTGGAATCAATGTTGAAAAGAATCACATCTGATGGGGTGTTTGCTGCCAGCTGCATATCTGCCAGCACCATCTGATTGGTAATCTTCTGATCTTCGATAAAGTAGTCGATGGCATGTTTGTCTCCGACCTGTTTATTCTGAAGCAGATAGGACAGGATTTTCAGGAAATGAGATTTACCACTTCCAAAAAAGCCGGAAATCCAGACACCCATTTTCGGTGTGGTTCCCTGAATACCTTTTTTATATGCTGCAAAGAAATCCGCAAAATGACGCTGAAGCTCACGGGTCACAACATACTCTTCCAGCTCCTGCGCTACATTTGTCTCTTCACCCTGACCGACAATGATAACACCCTGTATCTCACGGTCAATTTTCTTTCGGAACATGTCCTTGATCTGCATAACTGTTTCCTCCATCCATTACTTTACCAGTCGGAATGCCCGGTAATAGTTATCGTCTTTAATCTCATTGAACAGAATCAGCTCCTGTTCATTATAGGTTCCCGGAAAGAACATCACGACCGGGCAGCGCACAAATGCCTGATGCAAGTTGTTAAGCACCTTGTGGGAGCGCAAAATCGGATAGCACTTGCCGATACCGGTCAGGAACACGACTGCATTCTCCGGCGTATGTTCTTTGATATATTGCACGATCAGGCTGTCATCGTCATTCACCTTCATGGAGTTGGTCACTGCCTTGACGATACGCTCGATTCCTCGCTTTTTTTCAAAGTCATAGCACTTTTCCATGAAGTTTTTCTTTTCCAAAAAGTCAATGATGATATCATACAGGTCAAAGACCACAAGCTCAAAATCATCATCGCCCCGGTCGTTCTTATTTTTCAGATACTCTACACGCTCCCGAACTTCCAGTTCCTTTTCCGGTGGATAATCAAACACCCAATAGTTGACCTCATTTGCGCGGCCTGTTCCTTTTCGGAAAGACGGCTTATGGATTGCAAGCTCCATCTCATCCAGTCTTTGGCTTAAATCCATTTCATCTTACCCCCGTCAGTGTTTTTACCATGATGCCAAGGTCATGGTCATAAAGCCAATGCTCAAATGCAATATCAAGAATTGGCTTCAGTATTTTTCTTGTGCTGTTTGCCCGGTTGCTTTCTAAAAGTCCTGCTTCATAAAGCTGTGTCTTATAGCAGGAACCGAGACGGCGCAGCGTATAGTCTTGAAGAGAAGCCACTTTCTCACTCTGTTCCTGCTTATTTTTGAAAAATATCCGGATATCTGCATCCGTCAGCTCGTCGGAACCAAGAATCATTTTTTCCCGCACTACTTCATACACAAAATCAAAGAACAGCGTGTCATGCAAAAGAGCCGCAGTCAGCACAAATAATTTTTGTGTAGCAAGATCACTGCTCAGAAAGATTGGGTAAAAGCTTTCATCTAATGTCTTGATACGGGCTGTTACGGTAGAATAAATCTGCTGCGCTCGTAGTTTTGTCGGTGCGCCATAAATGTTTGTCTCTTCATTCAACTTTTTAATATCTGCAAAGCTCTTACCCTCGCTCAAAAGCTGCACGGTTTTCCGAAATTCCATGAACCAGAACGAAAATTTCACTGCTCCGGCACTATACGGTTTTCTTTCCATCTTCGTTCTCTCCATTTCCGGATTTTGTTTTAATGTATCTGCCGCTTTTGATTCTGGCATCCTTCGGCTTTTCGGCGTTAATAGGAATGACCCACTGATGGCCTAAACGCTCGGCACCATCAATTCGCCCTTCTGTGCATAATGTCTGTACTCTCCTTGTGCAGATGCCCCATTTTTCAGAAGCCTGCTTAATCGTCATGAAATCCATACGGAACCTCTTTTTCGATGTCTAAAGTCACTCGCAGCAAGTTAAAATTTCTCATTTATATTCTACTCCAAGAAACGAACAAAATCAATCGAAAGTTCTTCCAAATTTTGAACGATTTTTTTAGAATCCACTCTTCTGCAAGCAGGGCTTTCGTGACACGAAAGCGATTTTCTGCTTGTTGGGGAAACTCCCCAATCCCCATAGAACGCTGCCTGCGGCATCGAGCTGCGCATCCGTTCCGGATGCTTTAACGGCAGTTCCTGCCAAAGAAAAAAGCCCGGTGCAGCATGAGCATTACACCCACACTGCACCGGACTTTCCATCATCTACTACTCTGTCTATTTTCTTCTTCCTGCCGCACTTCCTGCTCATGCAGCTGCTCTTTTTTCTGCTCGTCCTCTTTAAGGATTTCCTGCACAATCTTCTGCGCCACAAGCCAATCCTGCATTTCCGATTTGGTCTTGCGGTACTCTGCATAGGAGCTTTTCTTTCGTTCCAGAAGCATCGCATACTCTGCGTTCAGCTCGCTGATGCGTGGAAGCTTTTTGTCAGAACCGTTCTCTTTCTTATAGGCATCAAACGCTTTTTTCGCTGCGCTGCGTAAGGCCAGCGTATCCCGATGGGCTTCATAGAATTCCCGATTGTAACCGGATGCTTTATACGCGGCAAAAACATCTTTTGTCTTGGCATAATTGATTAGATGCTTCCGCAGCACCGACACTTCCGACATCCGTGCCTCATCCGCCTTTACAGATTCCAGCAACGCATCGCATTTTTCAGAAATTCCATCCGCCTTTTCTTTCAGCTCTGCATAGCTCTTGATTCCATGCTCTTCCATGAACATCATAGCTTTTGCCATCTGCTTCAGATTAAAGACTTTTGCCCAGTGCGCATATCCCGCGCCTTTGCCCGCCTGCATTTTTGCACGGACATCAATAAGGAACGACAGCTCCGGCCTCTGATGTACCTGTGCCGACCGTGCGCTTGTGCGGTTTTTCTCTGCAAATTTGCTTTTGTGAACCGCATTTCCAGCAATCACTTCACAGAGTTCTTCAACCGAATATCCTTTGCCAAGAGAGCGGAAACGAGCAAATCTGGCATGGCCTTTCCCCCGCATGGCAGGCTGTTTTCCGTCTTTATACTCGTACCCTGCTTCCTGCAAAATTCTAATCAATTCTCGGAAGTCTTTTGGTTTTCTTGCCAATGCTGCATCAATGGCCTCGCAGATTTCATCCCGCTGCGATTTTTTCTCCGGATATTCCGTTCTCTTCTGCCGCTCTCCATAGGGCTTCCGGATAATGACCGACAACCGGTGTTCCAGACAGACGATATCACTGAGCCTTGCCAGTGCAAGACCGGATAAGCGAAAATCTCGGAATTTTCTGGTGCAGTCTAATGTAGTCGAATTAAAAATAATGTGGTTATGAATGTGCGCACGATCAACATGGGTAGCCACGATAAACGCGTGTTTTCCCTTGGTAAATCGCATGGCCGTCTCATACCCAACCTTGTTCGCCTCCTCCGGCGTGATTTCTCCGGGCTTAAAGGATTGCCGAATCTGATATGCAATCACATCATGCGCCTGGGTTCTACCGGTGATATGCTCATACTGCCGTTTGGAAAGCAGAAATTCTTCATCACAGGTCTTTGCATCACAGGCATACGCGCTGATGTATTTTCCATCTTCCGTCTTTGCTGCATTCTCAGAATAATCAGTACGGTCAGCCAGGCACTGCGCTACCGTCTTTCCTTTATTGATATGCAGCGCAATTAGTCTTGTAGCCGCCATTCCATATTCCTCCATCTAAAAAGAGCTACCCGAAGGCAGCTCTTACCAATCTACTATTCTCATTTTAACATCAGTTCCCGGTCATAAGCTCCCTGCAAATAAACGGCCTGCTTGATGATTTCTTCCATGTCGAAATAGATGCACATGATGCTTTCGTACAGCTTCCACACTTTAGATTCGCTACCGCCCACCATTTCCATCAGCTGATCTTCCATCTTTGAATGCTCAGACTGTTTTTCCTGATAAGCTGCCTCATCCACAAAATGATTCTCTCCATCTGTTTCCTCGTACCGTAAATCATAATAATCTTTCATAAACTGAATATCCATCTAATCCCTCCTGAACTCAAATTGTCAAAACATCCTCCACACACTCGCACAGCCGTTCCATCAGTTCCATGATGCCGCCCGCTCCAACCGCAGCTGCGAACAGTCCCATCTCAATCAGGGTCAGCAAGAACACATCCGTCCAGCTCGCCCGAACCACAGAATAAATGCCGCAGCCAAGAACGAAAAGCATAACCGGCGAAAGCACCCACAGGGATAGCTGCATCAGCAGATTCCAGATAAAGCATAGAAATCGCAGCAGAAACGCAACCGGCAGCAACAGGATTTTCAGCACCAGCTTCAACAAATAAACATACGATCTTCATGGATTTCACCCCTTCGTTTTTCTTTTCATCTTCATTTTACCGTACCCGCTTGCCAAACACCACGATGTCAACAGGGTAAACCAAAAAATATGTAACGGCACAGACTGTTTCATCTGTGCCATGTGCAATAGAAATTCCGCACGTTTGCGCCGTCATCGAATACCAGAAAGCCTCTTTAAGATCAGCTTTTGCATCTCCCAGAGTTCATCCAGTCGCTTCTGCAAATCCCGGATATCCTCCGCATAGATGCTTCCAGATTCATTGGCGCGTTTTGCGTACTGGTTCAGGTTGTTGCTGCATCGGCGAAGGAGTGTAGACACCTGCGCCACATCTGACAAATCAAGATTCACGCAGTACCCGTCCATCGCCATTTTTCTCATATAGGCACCGGTATTCCGAATCCCCAATTCTTTCTGCTTTTCACGAATCCTCGCCAGCTCTTCCGGATTTACCCGGACATTGATCCAGTGTTCCCGAACGCTCATAGTGCCACCTCCTCATCATCTCGATGTGTCATCGGCGGAATGCGCCCTGCACGGTCACGCAGCTCTGCCAGGACAGACGGCTTTTCCGTTGTTTTCTCACGGTCAGGATCATCATTTCCACGGTCATCCATATTCAGCAGTGCGTCCAGTTCTGCCAGTCTTGCACTCTTTTCTGCCAGTTCTGCCTCCTGGGGGAACGGCTTTCCAAGCTCGGCCTGCGCCGCTTCCTGCTGGCTCCTAAGACTGTCCAACTGCTGTTCCGCCTTTTCCAGTCTTGCAGGAATCCCGGCAAGAGCATTGTCCAGACGCTGGATATTGCCCGCAGCACTGGTGCCGATGGGTACCCGGTGGGTCATCTCGCCTTTCAGCAGCACCTGATACTCTTTCTGGAAGCTGTCAAATGACAACTCCATCTTGAAACCGCGATAGCTGCCAAGCGGCACCGGCTCCAAACTCTGATTGGCTTTACAGACCGCAAGAATTGCTTCACCGGCCTCGGCTTTTTCAGTAAATTGTGTGCCATTCACCTCCATACCGCAGAACCCCTCTTCCGGCAGCGGATGTGCCGCCACCGTCCGAATATCCGACTGAAAGCCCTTGATGAACCCTTGCGTTTTCTCAATCTCTGCAGGGAAATATTTCATCAATTTATCTTCCAATCGGTACTGCTGGCTCTGATGATCCGCCTTCAATACTTTCAGCCTTGCAACATCTACATCCAAGTCCATTTTCTCCTTGATCTGCGGGTCTCCTGCACAAAGTGCCTTGATCTCCGCATAGGAAAGAGCCTGCTCATCTACATCATCACAGGAACGTACCGGAGATTTGCTGGTCATGATCTGGCTGATGAACTTCTGCTTATTCTCCAGTGTCTGATAGAGGTAGCGTCAAAAGTTCCTTCCGTCACATACTGATAAACCTGCACCTCTTTGTTCCGGTTTCCCTGACGGATGATACGACCATTTCTCTGGGTCATGTCCGCAGGCCGCCAGCCTACATCCAGATGATGCACGGCCACCAGCCTGTCCTGCACGTTCGTGCCTGCGCCCATCTTCTGTGTCGAACCTAACAACACCCGAACCTGTCCGGTACGAACTTTGGCAAACAAATCTTTCTTTTTTGCCTCAGTATCAGCATCATGGATAAATGCGATTTCTTCTTCCGGTACACCGGACTGGATTAGTTTGGCGCGGATATCCTCATAGACATTGAAGGTCCCATCATTCTTCGGTGTGCTAAGGTCGCAGAAAAGCAGCTGGGTCAGCTTGTCAGCCTGCCCTTCTGCCAGATACGCAGCACATTCCGCACGCAGGCATTGAGCTTGCTGTCAGGGTCATCCGGCAGGAGAGGATTCATCAGCCGCTGGTCAAGCCCGATCTTTCGTCCATCCGAAGTGATTTTCAGCATGTTATCGACCGACGGGTCTACCACACCGGAATGAACAGCCGCCGCCCGTTCTGAAAGCTCCGCCACCATCGCCTGCTGATGCTCAGAAGGCTGCACCACCACGGTTTCAAACTTTGCCTCCGGAACCGGCAGATGCAACTGATCGGAAGTCTTGATATCCGCCACTTCCTTGAACATATTCATCAGTTCCGGCAGGTTGAAGAATTTCGCAAATCTTGTTCTTGCCCGGTATCCGGTTCCTTCCGGTGCCAGCTCAATGGCGCAGTTGTTGTTTCACCAAAGGTCGATGCCCAGGAATCAAAATGGGTCAGGTTCTTTTGCTGCAACGTGCCGTACTGGAGATACCGCATCACCGTATAAAGTTCCGTCATGCTGTTACTTGACCGGGTGCCGGTCGCAAAAATGACACCGCGCCCGCCGGTCAGCTCATCCATATAGCTGGCACTTCATAAACATATCCGAAGATTTCTGCGCTTCCGAGGTGGACAACCTGCAACATTCCGCATTTTTGTGTAGAGGAACAGGTTCTTAAAACTGTGCGCCTCGTCCACATAGAGGCGGTCAACGCCAAGCTGCTCAAAGGTAATCACATCGTCTTTTCGGTCGGTTGCCCGGAGTTTCTCCAATCTCGCCTCCAATGATTTTCGGGTTTTTTCCATCTGTTTAATCGTGAAACGTTCGCCATTCTGGGATTTCATCTCAGCAATGGCGTTTTCGATTTCATCAATCTGGGCAGTCAAAATCCGCTCCTGCCGTTCTGCGGACACCGGGATTTTCTCAAACTGGGAATGCCCGATGATGACTGCATCATAATCGCCAGTGGCAATTCGTGCGCAGAACTTCTTTCTGCGGGCGGTTTCAAAGTCCTTTTGCTTGCCACCAGCAGTTTTGCACTCGGATACAGGCGCAGGAACTCATTTGCCCACTGAAGGGTCAAGTGATTCGGAACGACAAACATGGATTTCTGGCTCAGCCCCAGCCGTTTTGCCTCCATAGCAGATGCGGCCATCTCGAAGGTCTTGCCCGGCACCCACTTCGTGGGCCAGCAGCGTATTTGCCGCCGTACAGCACATGAGCAATGGCATTCTGCTGATGTTCACGCAGCCGGTAATTTCCGGATTCATGCCGCCAAAGCGGATATGAGAACCATCGTACTCACGAGGACGGATACTGTTGAACAGCTCGTTATACTTTTCCACCAGTTCCGTCGCGGCGAGGGTCTTTCCAAACCCAGTTCTGGAACGCATCCTTGATGGCCTGCTGCTTCTGCTGTGCGAGGGTAGTCGCTTTTTATTGAGCACGCGCTGCTCTTTACCGTCCGCATCCTGCACGGTGTCGTAGATGCGAACATCCCGCAGATTCAGCGTGTCCTCTAAAATCCGGTAGGCATTGGCACGGCTGGTGCCGTAGGTCATATAGGCATGGACATCATTCCGGCTCGGTGGACTCTTGCCGGTAATCTGCCACTCTGCCGTCATGGGAGAGAATTTCACTTCAATGGATTTCTGCGCAGATAGAACGGCGTTTCAAAGGTTTCCTCCATGAACTGCTGAATATAATCGGCGATCAATCCATGTTGCACCCAAACGCACATCAATCTCGGACGCATCCAAGTCCTTCGGCTGTGCTTTCTTCAAATATTCCGTGTTTACCGCAAAGGAAAGAAGCCGCAGCCGTTCTGTGCGACACGCAGCTTTTTTCCCGGACATTGCCGGACAGATATTCATCAGCCGGCAGTCTGCCGGTTTCCTCGCTTCCCCATCGGGAGCCATCGGGTCTTTGAAAATGACACCATGCAGTTCCTGCCTGGATTTTCGCTTCAAATTCTCCAGGTGTTCCAAGCAGCTGTGCCATAAACGGCAAATCCACCTTGCCACGCTCACCGATAGAGATTGCCAGAGCTTCGGACGGCGTATCCACGCTCGTCACTCTGCGTTCCGGCTTGATGGTTCGCTTGGTGAACATATCCGCCTTGCTTTTCAGATTGCCGTCCTCATCCACATTTTCCAGAGAACACAGGAGATAGTAGGAGGAATCGTCAGCAAATGCCTGACCATTGGCTCGATTATTGATAAGCCCGTTCTTTGCGGCAAACGCATCGTAGGCATCATTCAGTTCTGCCTGTTTCTGAGTAATCATTTCATCCGGGTAATCCTCAAGCTGATATTCGATCAGCTCGTTGACGATACCACGAAGTTCCACCATGCCCATCACACGGTCTTTTGCTTTCTCATTCAGGTCTACACGGCGCATCAGGGAGTTTTCACGGAAGTACACATTGCCATCCACCACGGTATAAGAGAAATTCTTTACATCCGGGGTTGCAGGAATGGTTTCGATTTCCTTACCCTTGTCAGCTTCGGGAAGCTCCACAGCCTGATAGGTTCCTTGGATGTGGGAAACTGCTTCTTTCAGAAGTTCGGACAGTTCCATGCCCTCAATGGGACGCACTGTAATGTCCATGCCGTAGGCGGTACTTTCTTCCACCGTATCGCCCAGAACCATTTCAGGATGAGCGACAAAGTAGCTGTTCATGGTGTGTCCTTCTTCGGTGCGGTCAAGGTTTACCCATTCCGGTACAATGTCAATCGGATGGTCACGCTTTTGCAGGAACAGGATGTCGGACACGACTTCCGTGCCTGCGTTTTTCTTAAAGGCATCGTTTGGCAGACGGATTGCACCAAGCAGTTCCGCCCTCTGCGCCATATATCGCCTTGCGTCAGAGTTCTTGGAATCCATGGTGTAACGGCTTGTCACAAAAGCGACCACACCACCGGGACGAACCTGATCCAAAGCCTTGGCAAAGAAATAGTTGTGAATGGAGAATCCCAGCTTGTCATACGGCTTGTCGGACACTTTGTAGTTGCCGAAAGGGACATTACCCACAGCCAGATCGTAAAAGTCTCGGCGGTCTGTCGTTTCAAAACCGGCTACTTTGATTTCTGCGTTGGGATAGAGCTTCTGAGCAATTCTGCCGGTGATGGAACCGGGAAGTTCTCGCCGGTCATCGTGACAACAAATCGTTCATCCGGTGCATATCCTGACTCTCTGGAAAGTTCGCTGGCGCGTTCCTGCATTTCCAGTACCAGAGGATCTGTCTCTGCGTGAGCCGATTCCTGTACTTCTTCGGATTCCACATCTGGGAATGGAATGTCCTGCTGCAAATTCTGCTTGCTCTGTTCAACATAGAGCCAGTCTTTTGCTTCCCGTTCCTGAACTTTTTCAATCAACTGCTGGCGGTAGGTCTCTGCCTCCCATTCGCTGGTAAACTCTTCGCTGACACCATCCGGTTCCACATGAATGCCGTCCTGAATATCATCCCAGACCGCATAGCCATCGTCTGTCTCCATCACGGTAAACCGCTGGGGTGCTGCCAGTTCACTCCGGGCATATACATCCGCAGCCGTATTCAGCAAGTTGTCCACATGCTCATTTCCGGTATCGTAGTGTTCCGGTGGCGTTGGCGGAAACACATGGGCGGCAGTCGGCATAGGAAGCGGCGCGCCGTATTCCTGCTCCAGCTTCCGATACTCTTCCATTTCCAGCGCGGTCAGGTACTGATCATTTTCCACAAGCCGGTCTAACCGCTTATCCACCGCCGACCATGTGAGTCGCACTTCCCGATCATGGTCATAATTGCGAAGCAGAATACCTCTTCCGTTATAATCTGCAAAACCACGACTGCCATCCATAAAGGTATAGCTGTGGCCGCCAAGACCGTATTCCGCTTTCAAGAATGCAGCTCGTTCTTTCGCGTCCCCTTGCTGCTGATACAGCGCATAAATACGGATCTTTCCGCCCTCAAAATTAGAACCGGTCCGCAGCATCCGGTCGATTTCATCCTCAGAAATAACAAAAGCGGAGGGCTTTTCGCTCTCCGCTTCTTTGGCTGCATTTTCTGCCGCCGCATCAATTTTCTGAATCTGCTCTGCCTCGGACTGAAACAGACTCATGAAGTTTAACTGTTGATAAGTTCCGTCAGAATGACTTCCTCTGCCTGCGCTTTCAGCATGTTCATGTGCTGCACCCAGGCCATTTGGTTCGATTTCTTGTCCGGTGCCGGATTCGCTTTCAGAAGCTCCGCCATCATCTGCTCCATCCGTGCGGTCGCGGTCTCCTGAATCTCCCACAGGTGCGGATACAGCTTCTCGGTCAGGATCAGGTGATTGTACAGCAGCGTGTTGTTCTCCTGCAGAAACGCTCTGCGCATCCTCCCGTACTTGCCCAGGGGCTTCTGTTCCTGCACCGACAACTGGATGTCCGGAATCAGGTAATCGCCGTTCTTCGTGTAATTCAGCTCCATCATAGTTTTGGCTCCTTTCTGCCTGCTTATCTTTTTCATAGGTTCGGATCGTGCGTTCAATTTCCCGGAAGATCTGGCTGGACATTTCGCTGACCGCAGTTCCCAGCACATTGGCGGCAGCCTGCGTATTAAAATCAAAGATGTCCAGAAAATCCTCGTGCTCAAAATAGTCATCTGCATTGCCCACCGTCCGGGTAAAGACGGAATATGCGATGCTGACAGCGGCAGCTCTCTTAAAGGAAGCTCCGATGTTGAGTTCATCATATCCTTCCAGATAGGAATCTGCAACGATGTCACTGATCTGCCTGCGGTTTTCCTCCCAGTAATCCCTTGCAAGGCGTTCTGCCGCTTCCATGATATGATTTTCCAGAGACCCAGCACCGGCAGGAACATCAAATGCTGCATCCAGTGCGCGAATGATTGGCTGCTCATGCTCCGCATTCATTTTCCAGAGCTGTACCGGTCGGGAATTCTTCCGTTCTCCGGTATCTGCCACATCAAATACATACCGCAGTTTCGGCTGCTCGCCGCGCATGTCCAAAAGAGCAATGCCCTTGGAGCCACGCTTCACATAGCGGTTCATCCGATCATTCCAGAGATCGTACTCTGCACAGGCCGTCGCTTCTGGCCTCTGCTTATAGATCATCAGCTGCTCCGCAAAGGGATACTTATAAAGCCGCGCGGATGTGGTCAGAAACGCTGTCCACTGTTCTTTGCTGCCAGTGATCTGTGCCGCAGCTTCCTGCGCCATCTGCATATAATAAGCCGTTTTCGTCATCATCTGTCTTTTTCCTCCTCTCCTTTATTCGTCCGGATACAAATCCAGTGCCTCATATTCTGCATCCGTCATCTCTGCCAGTTTCGCAAGCAGCGAGGCCGTCCACCTGCGCAGGTTTCTATCTCTGCCGGTCAGACTTTTCTGCATCATCTGAAGCTCTGCAATCAGACCTGTCCGTGTGCCAGGGCTGTAAAGCATCATGAGCATCCATTCGTCATCCGTAAAACGCATTTATAACTCCTTTTCTTCGCAGCACCTGCGAGGCGGCGCAGGCGGCACCGCCTCCTGCTTTTCCTTCAGCTGATCCAGAACCGATGCTTTCTCCACCGGTTCTTCCTTCTTTCCGTTATTGATTACGCCGTCAATCATGCCGTAATCGTCCTCCATCGCCATTTCTGCGGCTTTCAGGTAGTTCTCCGGTTTCAAAAATCCGGGCAGTTCCTGGAAGCCGATGGAATCCACATAGTGACAGCTTACAACACCATTCTGCCGTAAAGCCACGATGTCAGACACAGAAAGACTATGACCAGTAAAATCATCAGGGCGGGAAACATTGAATTTCGCATACAGTTCCTCCAACATCGTATTCTGATCCTTGTAGGGAAGCAGCGGAGCCGTATAAACCACTTCATAATGGTCAATATCCGGTTCCAGCCCCATCCGTTCCAGTTCGCGCATAGACGAAAAGCGTTCATATACCGTATCCTCGATGCGGCGAAGCTGCAAAATCGCATACTGGTCGGTAGCGCTGTCGAGAAATGCCATCATTCTTTCGTCCGGTGCCTGCGTTCCATGCACTTCATCCCATTTTTCAATTCTTGCCATCGTTCATTTCTCCCTTCTCCATAAACGGCAGGCCGTTTTCCTTTGCTTCCTGCCGCTGCTGTTCCCGCCGCTTTTCACTGTACGGCGGTCGGATACCAACACAGCGTTTCGGAATCGTATAAGTGACCGACCCATGCTCCCGGTGCTCCAAAATAAACTGCTCCGGATACTGTTTTCGCAGTTCCCGAAGCTTCTTAATCAGGCGGCTGTCATGGGTGTAAATACTGGCAGTATCCAGTTCATTGTCAAAATTGATGACGGTTTCCTGCTCTGCCTTCGTAAGCTTATATTTCATCGCTCCGCCTCCTTCGCCTTAGCAGCTTTCACCGGCGTATCCGTTCTGGAAGACAAATCCGAGAGTTTACCCAGCACAGATTCCCGTCTGCTGATTTCTGCATCCTCTGCACGATCACAAAGTTCATCATAGTCAATCCGCGTCATGGTGCGTCCATCGAACCCATAATCCGAAAGGATCTGGTCTCTGGCTGCATTCATGCTGATTTCCAGATTGTCGATCTGTCCACCGTCAATTTCCGTGAAGTCCTTATGATATAAGGTATAGTCGTAACCGTCCTCACAGGTCTGAATGGCAAGAAAGCCCTTGCTTCCCAAATCCCATGCACTGCGTTCTTCCGTAATCAGCGGCTCCGGGCGGCATGTACCACCGCCGCGTTCCAGCATTTCTGCCAGCTGACAGATGTGCAGAACATCATACCCCAAGCGCAGATGATATTCGTCCATATATTCGCAGCGGGCTGAGAATTTCCGATTCGGATACTCAATCTCTACCGCACTGCCATCCGGAATTTTGAAACGATCCTCGTAGCTGCTGGTGATAAACCGGATATTTTTTGCATTCTCCAGTTCAGGATCAGCCTTTTTCATCTGCCAAAGAACCTTTCTGCCGCCGCGCATCTGCTCCAGCATCTCCGGGGCTACCGGCGCAACGGTAAGACCGTCCAGCTGGGGAATCTCCTTGAGTGCTGCCACCCTCGCGCTTTCTTCCAGCGTAGAAGACGGCTGTTTATCCAACACATCCCAGCCAATGTGTCCCTCGGCAATCTGCACCTTGCTGTCCATATCAAAACAATGGAATTCCACGCCGTCCTGCTTTTCCTGCAAGGAAAGCAGAGCGACATTATCCACCAGATAAGCTGCATTCATCATTTTCATGCTCATTTTTTACCTCCAAACTCCAGCTTAAATGCTGCTGCACCGTCCTCGCCGGTCTCTACATGAACGGTTGTGTCATAGTAACGATTGGACTTCTTGGAATAGCAATGGGTAAGCCGTGCTTTTCCCTGATTTACCAGTTGCTTTGCCAGTTCCTCTGTCATCTGCTTTCCCAGTGTCTGAAAGAACCTGTTTTCCTTCCAGAGCGCAAATTTACAGCTCTTATCCCTGCAAAACCAACCCTTTGCCGTTTCACAGACATCACTGCCGCAGGCGGGACAAGAACCAATGACCTTGCATTCCGGCTGCATCAGCACATCAGCACCTTTTACGGCCTCGTAGGTTTTAACAAGTCCGCTGACCATGCTGCTGATTTCTCCCATAAAGGCATCGCTGTCATACTCGCCGTGTTCTATTTTCAGCAGTTTTTCCTCCCAGTCTGCCGTCATGGATGGAGACTGAATCTGTTCCGGCACCACCGTCACCAGCGCATTTCCCTTGTCCGTAGAGCAAAGGTATTTCGTTTTCTTATCACCCCTGCGCTCGATAAAGCCTTTCTGCACCAGTTTTTCGATGATGGCAGCGCGTGTAGCTGGTGTGCCGATGCCTTTTCGCTCTACGCCATCCGGAAATTCATCCGAGCTGGCACTTTCCATCGCTGAAAGCAGAAGATCTTCGGTAAACCTCTTGGGTGGGCTGGTCTTGCCCTCTTTCAGATCGACACCGGCAAGTTCCAGTGTCATGCCTTCCGAAAGCTCCGGCAGTTCACCTGCCTCCGCATTCTTCTCAGCATCTTCACCTGCCTTTCCTGCATATTGCCTCCAGCCCATATCCATGACTGTTTTGCCTTTCGTGCGGAACTTCTGACCGGCGCACTCGGCTTCTACTATGGTCTCTGCATAGCGGCAGGGAGTGCCTACCGCGCAAATCAGCCGCACCGCCAGCATGGTAAGAATCGCCTGTTCTCCACTGGGAAGAGAGGAAATGTCATAACCCGCCGCTGTTTTTGTAGGGATAATGGCATGGTGATCGGTGACTTTCTTAGAATTGATGACCTGCGCTGCATTCACCGGTGCCGGTACATCCGGCTGAATCTGAAAGCTCTGCTGGATCACAGAAACAAGTTCCGGCACCAGCGGTGCCATATCATCCGTCAGATACCGGCTGTCGGTACGGGGATATGTCACGAGTTTCTTCTCGTACAGAGCCTGTGTGTAATCCAGGGTCTGCTGGGCAGTGAATCCCAGCTGCCGGTTTGCTTCTCTCTGAAGCGATGTCAGATCAAACAAGGCCGGGGGCTTCTCTGATTTTTCTTTCTGCTCCACCTTGGTAATGATGGCACTACCCGCCTGACAGCACTCTGCCACCAGTTTTTCTGCTTCTGCTTTTTCTTTCATCCGCTCACCGCCCGCTTGAAAATCCCGAAATTTCAATTCTGCCGAGTAGAACGGCTCCGGCTTGAAAGCCCGGATTGCTGCATCCCGCATGACCACCATCGCAAGCGTTGGTGTCATCACGCGCCCCACATTCATGGTCTGCCCATACAGGCATGAAAAAAGCCGGGTGGCGTTGATTCCGACAATCCAGTCGGCTCGCTCCCGGCATAAAGCCGCCTCATATAAGGCATCATATTCTGTTCCCGGTCTGAGCTTCTGAAAGCCTTCCCGGATCGCACTGTCCTCCATCGAGGAAATCCAAAGTCGTTCCACCGACTTTTTGCAGCCGCACTGATGGTAAACCAGTCGGAAAATCAGTTCTCCCTCACGCCCTGCATCGGTTGCACAGATCAGACTCTCCACATCTTTCCGCTGCATGAGCTTTTTTAGGATACCAAACTGCTTTTTCGTGCTGGCAGACACCTGATACTGCCAATGTTCCGGCAAAATCGGAAGATCATCATATCTCCACTTGGCATACTTCTCGTCATAGGCTTCCGGCTGGGAAAGTTCCACCAGATGCCCCACACACCAGCTGACAAGGTAACCATTGCCCTCCATATAACCGTCCCCGCGCTGATTTGCTCCGATCACCTTCGAGAGATTCATGGCAACTGAGGGCTTTTCCGCTAATACAAGCTTCATTCGATACTGCTCCTTTCGCAAAAAAATTAGCAGCCAGGCACCGAAGCGCATGACTGCTATGTAAGGAACGGTATTCTGTTTTAGGTCTACAAACTGGGGCTTTTATGATCTTGCCACAGCTTATCAGTCTATGCACGTCAACTGTTGAAACCGCCGTGTACCGAACGGTACGCACGGTGGTGTGAGAGGACGGCGGCTAGTCACCGCCTCCTACTCGCTTGTGCCCATGTTTCGGCCCTCCACATCATCACTCCGCGCATGCGTTGTGCCTCGCCGCAACGCATTCTGCCCCTCGCTGACTCATCGCCAGGCATCGCTGATGGTGTTCGTCTGCCCATCCTCACTTCTGCAGTATCTGCTTTTCGTTCTCCTGCACACGCCGCTCGAGCGCTGTATACTGCCGGAGCTCGTCCTCGGTAAATCCCCGGAACTTCGCCTGCTCGTAGTCACGCTCCGCGGCCGCGATATCCTGCAGCACCGCATCCGACGCCGGCAGCAGCTCGAGACGAATCTTCCGCGGCTCGCGTTTTTTCTTCGTCATTCCGTTCGCGTCTGCATCCTGTGCCTCGCCACGCTTTCCGAAAAGACCGGTCGCCTCGGCTATTTCCGCCGCTTCACGTCGTTTCCTCGGCACGTCGACCACTTCGAGCATCCCGCGTGAGACCAGCTTCTGCAGCGCGGCGCGCAGATCCCCGCGGCTCATATGCATCAGCTCCGCGAGATCCTTCCGGCTCAGCGCCTTTCCGGCATCCTTTCGATCAGTCGCCTCCACGGCATCTTCCCGCGCAGGCATCTGCGCTTCAGCCCCTCGAGTGAGCGCCTTTCCCGCGTCCTTCCGATACAGCAGCAGCGACAGCTCCGCCAGCGTCATATCATACTTCAGCGCCACCGACTCGAGATAGCGCTCGAGCAGCTTCCGGTCGCGGTACTTCTCCACGATGATCCCATCCTCCGAAATCACCTCCTGCAGCGCCTGGCTCCGCTCCTCACCGAGCTTCTGCGTCCCCGGAATCGTCGCCGGGAACACGAAACCATCCTTCGCCGCATCCACTAGAAAATGATAGACCTGCAGCCGCTTCCGCTCATACGCATCCTCATCCAGCACATGCTTGAAGAAGTCGTTGTAGCACTCGAACATCGCGAGTTTCATCTCCACCGTCCGCGCGAAGCTGATCTTCTGATTCACCAGCGAACCCTTCGTCTTCACATAATAGTAGACCGGCGTCCGCAGCGCATAGAACGTCGTCGCATAGCGCACATACTCGAGATTAAACAGAAAATCCTCGCACCAGCTGAGCTTCGCATCCATCCGGATCCCGTGCGCCTCCACAAGCGAGCGCCGGTACAGCTTATTCCACAGCACCCCATAGTAGTAGTCCGCCGGGTTCTCCATCATGAAGCCAACGAACGCTTCACGCCCGATCACCTGGTCCGCGTCGATATCCCCCTTCTGCGACACCATCTCTCCGACGACACGATAGAAATCCGCGATCACCATGTCGCAGCCCGTCTCCTCGGCCGCCCGCACCATCAGCTTCGTCGCATCCGCCGTCAGCCAGTCATCACTGTCCACGAACTGCAGAAACGTACCCCGCGCCCGCGCGATCGCCTGGTTTCGCGTATCCGACACCCCCGTATTCTCCTTATGCACGACCACCACGCGCGCATCCGCCCGCGCATATCCGTCGCAGATCTCCCCGGACCGATCCTTACTTCCATCATCCATGAGGATCAGCTCGAAATCCCGAAACTCCTGATTCAGAATACTGTCCACACAGCGCGCGAGACTCTTCTCCGCGTTATACACCGGCACGATGATACTGACCTTCGGCTCCATAGGCACCTCCATCAAAAAACTACTTCTAGTTGTACCATAAAACCCTCCCGTTGACACTCGTATATTTCTGCTCACTTTTCCCGGGCCAATGTCTCGGCCCTCCGCCTGCTCACTCCGCGCCCACGCGTCCGCACCCTCCACCTTCTCACGTCGCGTCCACCCATTCGCACTCGTTGCCTTTATCGCGCCCATGCCTCCGCCCACTACCTCCTCACGTCGCATCGAAGCACCAATTCCCTCATGAAAATGTCATATTACAGCATAAATTCGCTCATGAAAGTGTAATGAAGCACGGATTATTCCCTCATGAAAGTGGCAAAATACTGAAAAGAACGCTCATAAAAGTGGCAGAGCACGGAAATCTGAATGGTAAAATTCCGAGTTGTTGAGCTGTTCTTACTTTCTATTTTATCAGATATCGCCTACAGAGTCCATAGCTTCATAGCTCAAAACAGTTCACCCACCAACCATTTGGCTATGTAAAGGGGACGGCTTTTCAGCCGCCCCACCGGTCAACGCTGCGTTAATCAGACAGGTTCATCGTCCGATTCCGCTTCATAATCCTCGTTGACATCCACTTCTTCGTCCTCGTCACCATCATCCTCCGGCAGCTGGAGCGTATCTTCATCCTCATCGTGATAATCCGCATCCGGGTCCGGCTGATTTTTCTTGGACGCAGGCTTTACGCCCTTCATCTTGATATAGAGATAACCGCCGACACCGGCTGCACCGATCACAAACAGAAGCAGCATAATCATCGGAAGCGGAGACGATTTCTTCTGCTCGCTCTCTGTTTTCTGCTCTTCCGGTGCAGGCTCCGTCTCCTGCGGTTTTTCGGTTTCCGCAGGCTCCGTGACTTCCGGTTCCTTCTCCTGATACTTGGCAGCTTCCTCTTCATCCATCAGCGCAAGCAGATCGGCCTCATCCACCATGTTCAGGAAATGCACATTCTGGTTGCCGTCCTTATCGCGGTCGATAATCAGATAGAAAGTGTTTCCCGCCTTTGTCACCAGCGTAATGAACTGCTGGCTGGATTTATCTTCTTCCTCACCGATATCGTCCACCAGCGTCATATTTCCTTCCGGAGTCAAAGCTGTACTGGATTCCGTCTCATCCTCGGATGACATTCCGCTCTGCATCAGATCCAGAAACAGCTTCAGCGCATCTTCACTGAACATGCTGCTGTCTTTTCCAGAATCCGTGACATTCAGGTACTTTCCATGTGCATACCCGGTTTTGCCGTTGAAGTTTACCTTATACCAGTCACCGCATTTTTCGACAATCTCCACTGTATCGCCGGAATGCAGATACCCGATAATCTCCTGATCCATACCGGGACCGGAACGAAAATGCAGGCTGGTGATACCCGGCACCACCGTACCAGTCTGCTTTTGGGACTTTTCGCTGCCGATGTTGTATTCCTTGTCGCCCACCGTAACGATCAGGTTCCCATCCGCATCCGTAGAGACCTCATAGCAGTCCGGCAGCACCTGCATGTCCGGGTCGATTTCGAGGCTGTCGGTATTGTCCGTTTTCCCTGCATTTGCACTTCCCACCGCATCCGCTTCCTGTGCAGCGGTACTGGCAGACGTGTTCTTCTGCACAGCATCGCCCGTATAGGCAAATGCAGTGGTCGTAAAGGTTCCTACCGCCATCACGCTGGCAAGTAGCATTGCTATCATCTTTTTCATTCCATATCCTCCGTTTCTTTCTCGTCCAGTTTCAGATTTTCCGGGTTGGGAACCGCAGCCTGCGCCATCTGAATGATGACTGCCAGTTGTTCCGGGGTCAGGCTCTGGGCATGTACCATTTCACAGATTTCGCTGTTTTCCTGTTCGTGGTACTTTCTGTCCCATTCCTTTCTGCGCTCCTCCCACTCATCGCGTTTTCTGCGGGCTTTTTCACGCTCCGCAGCAATCTTTTCCAGTTTCAAACTCATGTTGTGTCCTTTCCGGGCGAATAAACGCCCTGTTTTTATCGAATTCTTCCCATGCAGTAGTAGTGCTGCCGCCAGTAGCTCGTCTCAATGGAAGCATAGGAAATTGGTGAGCCACAGTGGATCATCATCCCGTTGCCGACATAAATGCCCACATGGGACGCTCCGCTGGTGTTGTAGGTTTTCTGGAAGAAGATCAGGTCTCCGGGCTTTGCCTCACTTTTCGGAATAATGTCGCATTTTCCCATCAGACCATTGGCCGTCTGTCTGCCTACATTCCAGCCATTTCCGCAGTGGTTGATGACCCAGCTGACAAAGCCGGAACAATCAAAACTGGTGCTCGGCGAGCTGCCGCCCCAGACATAGGGATAACCGAGATATTTCTCTGCTTCGGTAATCATCTTCCGGAATTTTTCATCCGTCAGAGCTTCGCCCGGAATGTCGTAATCCTGGTATTCTCCGCTGGAACCTGCGCCATCCGGCGTTGCAAAGGCGATGCCTGCAAACAGGTCATCCCGATTGCCCCGGCACTCCAATGTGACTTCGTATCGTTGCAGCTGGTCATCTGTAAGGCCGGAATTTCTGGCAACATAGTCCACACCCCGATTGAGCAGCGTTACATTGAGGATTTTATACTCATACTGTACCGTCACTTGATAGGTGTAGGTGTGTCCGGTTCCGGTGATCGGATTATAGCGATAGCCCACACGGGTTTCTTTCCTTGTCCGGATTTCTACCTTTTCTTCCAACTTCAGCTCATACTGCGCTTCAAAAATACTCTGGAGCCGTGCCTGCACCTGGCTTCTCGTATAGTTTTCAAATTCTACGGTCAGCAGAGATGCAAGCTCATAGGGATTGTGACCAATCTCTGCCAGATTGTAGCGATACTCGTCATAGCCCGGATGGTCGGTTTCAATGCGGTCGATTTGTTTGCGAAGTTTATCTTCCAGCTTGGTATAATCCGTCTCCACGCCTTTCAAATCTTCATCTTCCGCTGTATAGGAAGTCCCCAGCACCACATTGCCGCCGCCATTGATCAAGACGGAGCATGACGATACCGACCCGGCAATCACCAAAACAAGCAGTCCCACGGCTGCAATCCCGATGATGATATGCGAGTGGCTCTGCACAAACTGAAACGCCTTTTCCGTCATGCTGGCAGTACCCTGCGCAGCTTTGGCCGTGCCAGCTGCTGTGTTCTCCGCTGCGGCTGCACCTGCCTTCGCAGCGGCATACTCTTTTTGATAGCCTGCTTCTGCCGCCATCGGGAAAAGAAATTGAGGCAGCCTGCGGATCAGACTTCATGCGTTCCGCAAAGATGGAATCTACGGCATCTTTATTTCCCTTTTTCTCCAACCGCTCCAGCTTTTTGTACTGCCGCAGCTTTCGACCATATTGGAACCGGGAACCAGCACGGGCTGCACCTTCCACTGAGCCTTCGGTAAAATGCGCTGCCTCCACACCAGAATTATTATCCTGGTCGGCATTGCGCACACTCTGATGTGCCTTGGCTGAAAGTGCATCTGCCGCAAGATTTCCCGGCTTCTTTGGCTTTCCGCCCTTTTTTCCCGGAAGCTGCTGCATTCTTTTTCGCTTTTACTTCCTGATCTGATTTCAGCTTCTTGCTGCGCATCTTGGCAAGATCGGCCTCGTGACGAATCTGCCTTCGGTGTTCCGCTTTTTTCTTGTTGCTGTCTCCCGTACTGCTATCGGCGGCTTTGTTCCTGGAATCGCGAAGGGTGTTCTCCGCACCCTCGCGCTCCTGCCGCAGCTTGTCTCCGAGATTCGGATTTTTCTTGCCAGCCATTGCTTACGCCTCCTTTGCTTCCTTAACTTCGGTTAATTTGGTCGTCATAATCCGGTACAGTTCCAGATCGGTCGGGAAACGATCAACGAACGGCAAAATCACATTTCCGTAGAACAGCAACCCTTCGCCTTCGCCGGAGTGGGTCACATAGGATAGCTGGTGCGGGCGCGTTTGAAGTTGTTCATCAGGTCGATCTCGATGTGAATGAGCCTCGGCTTTGCCTGTTTCATGGATTCCGCCTCAATGCCAAACGTCAGGTACTAGAAAGCTCAAAGCGGATGCTGGAATCAAAGAAGTTCAGGAAGCTGCACCATTCCTCAAAGATAGCCGTCTGATCCTCCTGCTGTGCCAGCTGGTAATTGATGTCCTGAAACTGAATGGTTTTGGTGTAGTAGTTGTCCGTCACACGGCAGATACCATCCGGAAACATCCGCTGAAAGGGAATGCTATCCTGAGCTGAGTGCGGAACCGTGCTGTCACCCCTTGCACGGTCAATCACCGTCTGCACCTGTTTTTGCTCTGCGGCTGACAGATGGGACGGCATTCGGATGTCATCCTGCTTTTTATTCTTCGCTGTCAGCTTTTCGAGAATTTTGAACAATGCGATTTACCTCCATTTCCACGTCTGCCTGCTGAACCAGCAGTGCATAGTAATTTTTGTTTTGTAAGGCCGCGTTTTCGGCCTCTTGAACTTTGCCTCATAGAAGTGCTTTGCCACCACTTCCAGCGGCTGACCGTCTTTCTCGTACATGGCAAGAAAGAAAAGCGGCAGCATTACTGCCATCATGCCAAGTGCGGCAAGGCTCAGATTCCCGCTGGACTTGAGCAAAAAGAAAACCGGAACGCCAATCAGCGCACCGGCTCCGAAGCAGAGAATCTGCCGTTTGGTCAGGTTCATAAAGACCTTGGTCTTGACCTTTGAAAGGTCTCGCGGCACAGAAATATAAGATGCCATGAATCATTCCTCCTTCCTTAGTGCGCTGCAAACACGGATTTCGCGAGGCTTCCCGTCTTAAACAGCGTAAATGCCAGCAAAACCGTATAGCCCATAACGCCCCAAATGCTGCTGATGATGTTATCCGAAAAGGACAGGTTCTGAATCAGAACTGCATAGATGCCTACACAGATCATGATAAGAAACCCCTGGAATCCCAGTGCAAACAGGGAGCGCAGATAGTTTTGACCGGTATGGCTCTGCTCATGGTTTCCAAAGGTTGCGAACGGAATCGGCGCAAGGCTCACCATGAGATATATTTCCACCATTCGGCCATACACGATAACAAAGATAATAGCCGACAATGCCAGCATCGTGACCTGAACCACAAATGTCTGCAAATACAGTCCCAGCAGCGGTCCCAAGTCCATGCCTTCCAGTGTGGCCTGCATCGCTGTCAGGGTCGCATCGCTGACGGACGTACTGCCGGAAATCAGACCGCCGCTTCGGGAGATCACTTGCTGCGCCACATCAAAGACAGCCATCGTGATATTGAATGTGTTCGAGATCAGGGTCACTGCCAGAAAGGTCTTAAAGACCCATTTGAAAAATGTCCACGTCTCGAAATTTGCCAGATTGTTATGCTCGATGAGCATCTGGATCAGCTCATAACAGGCGATGAATGTCAGCACCATTCCGGCAATGGGCAGGATCACGGATTCCGAGATGTTACGGATCATAGAAAAGACCGCAGGTGAAAAGTTCGCCGGTGTGGTTCCCACATCGCCTGCGATCTGTCCAACCTGCTGGTTGACCGAATCAAACATCCCTGAAAGATTTCCCATGATACCGCTGATGATCATGCTCTTGAGCCAATCTGTGATCTGTTCAAGGATACTCTGCATGAGCCGCCTCCTTCCTTACGCAAACACGCCGAACAGCTTCGCCATCCGGGACAGAAGCATGAACAGCTGTGAGAAAAGAGACAGTGCCGATGCAGTTGTAGTAAGAAACGCCATAGATTTGTCCTCCTGTAACTTGTCCGGCCTATCAGCCGGTGCGATTCTAAACTGCGGTTCTGCGCCATACTTCCAACATGTGCACCTGCCGGAGAGCGCAGAAAATAGCCAGCTGCGGATATTGCCTGCACCTGACTATGTAACAGGCAGCTTTCGCCGCCCGGTCGGAATCTTCGCTCCGACAGCTTTTGCTTAACCGAACAGACCGGAAAGCAGCGGCACCAGAGTCGTGCCGATCAGGGCAACGCCGCCACCAGCCATCAGCTGCTTCATGCCCTGAGACTTGGCACCAGGGTTGTCGTTGCCGTAGCCTTCCAGCAGGTTGATCGCTCCCCAGATGCCGAGGCCGGCACCCAGTGCGATAACGAGGGTCTGAAGAACGGTTACTGCGCTGTTGAAAAATGCCATAAATGTGTACCTCCTTGTACGTTGCGCCCTTATGGGCTGATGAATAGTGATTTTCCATCTGCATGTGCACCTGCAAATGGGCAAACATATAGCCAGGTCTCCAATCCCAATCAGAAACCTGGCTATGTAAAGAGGCGGCAGCTCGCCGCCCCTTCTTATTCTGTTGCCAACAGCACACCTATGACATCTTCGTCACCGGAACAAACTTACTTGGCATGATCTGCATCAACCACTTCGTACTTATCACCGGGCTTGAGCTTCAGCCGATGGTCGAGAAACGCCTCGATGCTGAACGTGTTTTTCTTATCAGCACCGGCAGTGAGTTTGTAGTTCGGATGTTGGGTCAGATCGTATTTATCTGACTTAAACGGTCTGACACCGCGCAACTGCAAAATGCACTTTCCGCCATCCAACACAGCCAGTTCATCCACCGAAGCCAGGTCATGCCCGACCTTTTGGTAATTGGTGCCGTAAGATGGGCTATTGCCTCTGGTATCGGAAGTGTTGTACAGATCAATCGTTTCTTTCCCCAGTGCCTGATTCAGCTCTTTTAGCGTAGTCGGCTCCGAACCGCCAAGAAAAATACGGGAATCCATATTGCCGATGATGGTATCGGCATTGTCCTTGTAGATTGCCTTCAACTGGCTCTGTGCCTGAAGCACCAGACACGCCGAGATTTCTCTTGATCGGATGGTGGCTACCAGCTTTTCCAGATTCGGAATCTGACCAATGTTCGCACACTCATCAATCAGGCAGCGCACATGCACCGGCAGTCTGCCGCCGTAAACATCATCCGCTTTTTCGCACAGCAGGTTAAACAGCTGTGTGTAAATCATGGAAATCAGGAAATTAAAAGTCGGGTCTGTATCGCTCATAATGAGGAACAGAGCCGTTTTCTTATCTCCCACCGTATCCAGCGACAGCTCATCGTACATGGTGATATCACGGACTTCTTCAATATCGAAGGGAGCCAGACGTGCGCCGCAGCTCACCAGAATCGACTTTAAGGTCTTGCCCGCCGCCAGCTTGAACTTGGCATATTGCCGGACAGCAAAGTGATTCGGCTTCTTCTTTTCAATGCTTCAAACATCTGATCCACTGGATTCTGAAAGGTTTCATCATCCTCGCGTACTTCCATCGCATTCAGAAATTCAATCAGCGTTGCAAAGTTCTGTTCTTCCAGCGGTGCCTCATAGTGGATATAACCAATCAAAGCACAATACAGCAAGGTCTCTGCCTTCGTCCAGAATTCGTCACCGGCCTTGCCGTCCCCTTTGGTGTTGGCAATGAGGGTTGTGGTCAGCTTCAAAATATCCTTTTCGCTGTGAATATACGCGAAGGGATTATAATGCATCGACTTTCTGAAATTGATAGTATTGAAAATCCGGATACTGTATCCGTTCTTCAAAAGGGCTTGGCCGCAGTCGATTACGATATCACCTTTCGGGTCAGTGACCACGTAGGAACTGTGACATTGTAAAAGGTTGGGTTTAAACCAAAATCTCGTCTTACCGCTGCCGGAACCGCCGACCACAAGAACATTTTTGTTTCTCGCATTTGCTGGATTCTTCGGGCGGTTGCCCATCATCAGCCACTCCGTCCGGGTCAGAATCACATTGTTTGCAAACACTGGATCTTCAAACGGTTCGATGTCTTTCTGCGTTCCCCACCGTGCAGAGCCATACTCCATGCCATGGCGATATTTCTTGGCATTTTTGCCTTTCAGGTACACAGCAAGCCGCAAACCCGCTCCGCAGCACACACCAATCAGCAAATCCATCGGATGCAGACTTGGCATCGGGTTGGAAAATGCTGCACCCAGGGCAGAAAGAAAGCCGAGGAGCTTTTCAGACATGTCTGCGCCCTCGGCAATTCTCCACGCTTCTCCCAGATTGGTACATACAAGACCGGCAATGAAGTACGGTAGGTTCAGGAGCAGCTGCTTCTTTGTCTTATTACTCATAGATCACGCTCCTGACTTTTGTGGCGAACCTTATCCGGCAGAATTGCAGCAACCAGCTCTTTGAGCTTGTTAAGCTGCTCCAGAACACTCGGTTTTTCCTTTGTTTTCAGCTTTCGGTTGGTGAATTCCTCAAAAGCGGAAGTCAGTGCATCCGCATCCTTCGCCTTAAAGAACACCGTGTACTTGGGTGGCATTACATTTTGGTCTTTCGTAATGGCATAATCCACACCATATTTCCGCGCCACCTGTTCAAAGCCTTTCAAATCCGTTTTCTCAATGGGGATACTGCTGACTCCCTGATTCTGACCGATCAGTTCTTTGATGCTCTGCTTTCCAATCGGCAGCTGCGCTGTTTTCTGAGCCACCTTTGCCTGATGGTGCCGTTTCCACGCATTATAGCCATTCACGATAGTGCGAAAGCTCAGTTTCGTGGTGCTGATTGCCAGATTGACGGTACGATTTTCAACTTCTTCCTGCATGAATCTCCGCCTCCTTCCTTACAAACTGTCCCGGTCCGGTGCAGGTTTGCTCTTTTCTTGGGGCTTTGCAGCCTTTTCCTCCATCTTCTTCATCATGTCATCCGGAACCGGAATCGCCATGATGCTGCGACCCATACGGACGAACATCTGGGGCTGATGGAACTGCTCCTCAAATTTCTGCATCTGCTCCGAAGTCAGAGAACCAAAGTCATCCTCTGTCAGCCCTACTACCAGAAAATCACCGGCATAAATGTCCTGCATATCCCCATCTTCGGTGTAAATCGCACGGTTCAGCGGCAGGCCATTGATTTTGCCGGATTCATTCAGAATAATGGCTACTTCATCCTCAAATGGGTAGGTTACTTCAATATCGCCGCCAACCATGGCCTGCAAATCTTCCAGCTCCGTGCCAACACTGATTTTCTTCGGATAGGCATTGGGCTGTACCAGCAGCACATCCATTGTCCTGGTCTCTGCCAATTCATGTTCTCCCACGGTCTTGAAATCCACACCGGTGAAATCGCCGGAATCCAGAACATAGTCCTGATTGTTCCACGCCTGCGTCACCATGCGTTCCGCATCTTCCTGTGAGGCAGCTTCCACGGAAACCTTTCTCTGGAGAGTCTCTGTAATCTCCACATCAAATTTCTTCATAGGCGCCTCCTTAGATCAGGCGCAGTGCCGGAACCAACTCGCCGCCAATGGAAACCACCGTCAGGTTCTCATTCACATAGTCGATGGTACGTTCCAGCGTAAACAGATTGATGCTGCATTCGTTGCCGTTCTGGTCGATTTCCGAAACCTCCGCAGCTCCCAACAGATAGCGGGTTCTGTCAGTCTCGATCACATCGCTCTTATCATAATGGAGAAGCAGCTCACCATCTGCCACCAGATCAGCCTCCATCTCATCGTAAACATCCTCGAAGATGTCTCGACTGCCAGCCTCGGTCAGAAGTTCGCCGCCAGTCCCCGGCAGGATCACCATCACAATGCGCTCCTTCGGGTGATCTTCACGGATTGCCTCCAGCATCACCCAGTTATGAAGCATCGCAATGGACTTCTCAAACTTGGGATCATCCATCGGATTCGGCTGCGATGCACCGTTCGGGCAGTCCTTACAGTCCATGCTGCACACTGCGTTGTTCTGATTCTTCTTAAAGTTCATCATCATAAAAATCTCCTTCTCATCGTTCCATATCTCGTTGTTTACTTCGCTGCCACTTTTCCAGCAGCCGGATAATCGTGTCCTGCATCTGCTTCGGCGTATAGGATTTCGGGAAATACTTCCGAAGAACCTCGTTTTTAATCGTCACATGGTCAAGCTCATCCTTTTTGATTTCATTCATCACTTCACACATGGCATCCAATGTGCAGCCGCCCTCCTGCGAGAGTTTTTTCAACCGCTGTGCCTGCGACAGGGATGGAGATGCCTGTGCATAGTCCATTGCCTCCAGAAATTCTTTCTGTTCAGACGGTTTCAGATAAGACAGCTCTACCGCCGGATTGAAGGCGATTTTCTTCTCATCCACCATATCCAGAATTTCGGGAATCAGGTTTGTAAGGCGAATATAGCGAAAAATCTGATTTTTACTTGTGCCAAGTTCTTCCGCCATTTCCTCGCTCGACAGTTTTCCAAAATTATTTCCAAGTTGGGAATCGTTTTCTTTCGATGGCCTTCCTGCCTGATGTTTCATCGCCTCCAACTTCATCTTGTAGGAAAACGCTCTCTCGCTGGGAAGAATATTCTCCCGCTGCAAGTTGCTGTCCACCATAAAGATGATTGCTGCATCATCGTCCATTTCCTTGACGATGACCGGCACAGTCTCCAAACCTGCCAGCTGCGCCGCATGAAGTCTGCGGTGTCCCGAAAGAATTTCAAATCCGCCTTCCGGGTCAGGTCGGACAATCAGTGGTGATACCACACCGATCTGCTTGATGCTCTCCACAGTCTGTTCCATCAGCTCATCGTCCAGCACCTTAAAGGGATGCCCTTCAAAGGGATGCAGGTCAGAAAGCGGCATCTCCGTCCGCTGCTCCTTAGCCGCAGCGTCGGCAGCTGAGCCACTGCGGTTTTCTGTTGTAATACTGGTTTTTGCTTTTGCCATTCAGATTCTTAACCTCCTTCCAGCGGTGATAGATGTCATTCTTACCTGCGAAAAACGCCTTTTTTGCCTTGCACTTCATAGATCAAGTACCTCCTTAACGACCTGCTGTTTTTCTTTTCCAATGCTCTTTCTGCGGTCCTCTCCGCTGATTCGCACCGGCGTACACATTTCCAAAATCCTGCTGTAAATCCGGGCGTATGCCACATCCTGCGGATTGCGGATTTCTGCAATTTTCAGATTGGTTGTGATAATGACCGGAAGCCCGGACTTATACCGCTCATCAATGACAGCGTAGACCTGCTCCAGCGCATATTCGGTGCTGCGCTCAATTCCCAGATCATCCAGAATCAGCAAAGAATAGTTGGAAAACGAAGCGATATACCGGTATCGTTCTTCCGAATACATGGCACCCATCTGGTTCAGGATTTTGGAGAAATTCGTCATCAAAACCGGAATGCCCTGATCCAGCAGCGCATTTGCTATACATGCCGCCACAAAGGACTTTCCGGTTCCGACATCTCCCCATAACAAAAGGCCAAGGTTTTCAGCCTTGACCTTTTTCCACTGCTCCACATAACGTTTTGCCATCTGGACGTCCTTGTTGTCTTCTGCAACGCCAAAATTCCATTCCAGAAGATGCTTTTCCTGAATCCCAGTTGCTTTCAGCTGCCTGATTTTACGCTGCCGCTCCACCAGTTCATCCTGGCGTTTCTTTTCCGCCATCGCTTCCTGCTGGCACCTGCAAAGGCAGGGAACAATCTTGTCTCTGCCCCAGAGCTTTACCCTGCACTGCACCGGCGTATGACAGTTCCGGCAATACAACAGTCCGTCATCGCCCTGGTATTCCAGCTCTCCGGGTTCTTTCGGCGTAAAGAGCGAATCCAACGCCGCATTCAAAACTTCAGGCACCATGTCGCTCATAGGCTGTCTCCTTCCTCAAATGTGTAGTCTGCCGGGTTGTACTTCGGCTTTTCTCTCTTTGCCCAGCTCCGGATTGTTGCAAGGTGGTTTTTGTAGCTCCTGCCGGTGGAGGCCATATACTCAGAGAGCCGTTCCACTCGCATCTGATAATCTCCTGGGAACTCCTGCCGGAGCTTGCCGTATTCCGTGTCAGAAAGAAGGACATTTTCGTATGAGCCATACCGGTGCTGGATTTCCTTCTTCTCTCTTTTATTGATTGTTTTAGTACTTGTTCTATTAGTACTTAATTGCGCGGGATTTTCCGTAACCGGTGTGTCCGTATCCGGATTTACCGCATACGGCTTTTCCGTACACGGTGATTCCGAACACGGATTTTTCCTTGGCATCTCATAAATCACATACTCAGCTCTGCCCATCCGACCGTTACTCTCACGCTGCTGGTTCCTTTCCAGATACCCAAGACGCTCCAGCTCCTTCAGAGCCGTAAGCACTCCATCTACGCCATCCGGCGTAATCGAAGATAACCCCCGTACCGAATAGTTCCATGTGTCTGGCAAACTGAGCAGCATGGAGAGAAGTCCTTTCCCTTTCAGGCTGAGACCCTGATCCCGCAGGTGGTAATTGCACATTGTTGTGTAATTGCTGTTCTTCTCAACCCTGAATACCGGCATGGTGCTCACCATCCTTTTTCGCAGGCTCCGCTTTTTTCTTCGGACATTTGCGCGGACGATCTTCGCTGTCCTCTCGGCGATGGTATTTGCCGGTATCCTGCATCATGCGTTCAAACGCCTGAAGGCGTCCCTCTGTAAAAAGCGTCATTCGATCACACCCCATTTCTTAAACAACTTGAAGAGATGATTCTTTCCCTTGCAGGTCACTCTCGTCTGCTGCACCAGTTTTCCGCTTCTGCCGTAGCAATCCCGGACAATAAAATAGCCCCTTGCAGATTTGTCTGCAAAAGGCATCAGCCAGCCGCTTGGACTGCGGTACAGATAGCGATGATCCAGTAAGAGAGCCACTGCCGTCTTCTCCGGGATTCCGATTTCCTTACAGAAATTCCGGATGCAGGTGCAATCTTCCGAATTTACAAAGGTGTCGAAGTAGTCTGCCTTGGGCTGTGCCGCATCCAGCTGTTTGCGGATACCCTCAAGCTGCTCTCTCTCGGCTACAAGCTCCTGTGCCAGTGTGTAGATGACCTCCGGATGCTGAATCACCTGATCCAAAATGGAATCGCTCATATACACTCCATGCTTGCGGATAGAAGGGAGAACTTCATCAAACACCCAGTGTTCAAACCGTTCTGCCGATGGCAGCTTGCTGTGAACAATCAGCCGATAAACATCGCCTTCCGTGATAAAGGAGATTTCAACGACCTGCTCTCCAGCATCCCCATACTGATTCACCTTCTGAACGACCCCCTCGCGTTTCGTTAGGGGGCCTCTGCAATGGCGTTTCACTGCGGCGTAGGGATTCACATACCCCAACGCTTTCGCCACATCGCTTGCACAGAAGAAGGTCTTGCCTGCCTCCTGTAACAACCGGATCGAACCAAACTCCTGGTTCTCAAACACCTTCATCATCTGCCTCGACTGTCCGCCATGACTGCCCACATCGGTGTCATGGGTCTTCTGATTGAAATCCGTCATACCTGTTACCTCCTGCTCAGATTTGTCTCGCTGGATTTCGGGCGAAAAAAATAGAGCCTCGACCCATTCTCGTTTTCAAAGAATGAGCCAAGGCTCTATGTAACAGGATACCTGATATTATTTTTTTGCAGAATTCGTCAGAACTCGCCAAACGATCCTGACACTGTTTTTCATTCCATTTCAGCCGGATTTTTACCGAAAATCTGTCAGGATATGGGGATCCAAAATATCGCGGGTCAGGAAGCCAGCCTTCTTCAGCGCAGGGCGGTTCTCGTCGCTCTGCTGCAGCAGGGCGCGGCTCAGACCGTGACGGATAGCGCCAGCCTGGCCGGAAACACCGCCGCCGGAAACGCGGACGACGACGTCATACTTGCCCTCGAGGCCCAGCAGGACCAGCGGAGAGCGGACGATCAGCTTCAGGGTCTCCAGACCGAAGTAGTTGTCGATGTCACGGTCGTTGATGGTGACCTTGCCAGTGCCGGTGTAAACGCGAACGCGGGCAACGGAATCCTTACGACGACCAGTGCCGTAGAAATAAGGTTTGGTTTCGTACATGTTCGATTGCCTCCTTCTTAGAACTCGATCTTCTCGGGCTTCTGAGCTGCGTGAGCGTGCTCGGCACCCTGGTAGCAGTGCAGACGGGTCAGAGCCTTAGCACCGATGGTGTTGGAAGGGATCATACCCTTGACAGCGTAGGTCATAGCCAGGTCGCTGTTCTCAGCCATCAGCTTGCTGTACTGGACCTTCTTCAGGCCGCCAATGTACTTGCTGTGGGTGATGTGGAACTTCTGCTCAGCCTTCTTGCCGGTCAGAACTGCCTTGTCGCAGTTGACGACAACGACGTAATCGCCGCAATCGACATTGGGGGTGTAGTTGACCTTCTGCTTGCCGCGCAGCAGAACAGCGGCCTCAGCAGCGACGTGACCCAGGCTCTTGCCGGTTGCGTCGAGCAGATACCACTTGCGCTCGACTTCAGCGGGCTTTACGAGAGTAGTGCTCATATCTATTTCCTCCTGATAAGTGTTTGGTACGATTCAGGCGCCTTTGGGGCGCGAGTGTCAGTATACAACACAAAAAAGCGCCTGTCAACATCTTTTTGCGATTTTTTCAGTGGAAATTTTTATATCTCTCAAAATCTCTTGAATCCTATCGAAATCTCGTGTTTTCTAAAATCTCATTTTCAAAAAGTTTTTTGGCCTCCGGGCGGCAAAATTGTCCCGGCGGCGCTACAATTTTGCCGCCGAGTGTGTTATACTATATAAGATATTGTAAAAAGGAGATTTTTTCCATGCCGAAAGACATTCACACGCAGGATTCCTCCCAGCAGCGGGCCTCCAGGCTGCTGCTCGCCATGGGCGTGATCGTGCTTTTGGGTGCGCTGGCCTACTTTGGGCTGACGCTGGCCGTCAACCGCCGCACTCCTGCCAACCCCGACACCCACTTTGATGCGGAGAATGGCATCTCGGTGGATTACGAAAGTGCCGTCTGGCCCGTCTGCCAGATGACCGAGGATGCTGCGCTGGGTCATGCGCTGCAGCTGGCTTCCGGTGAGGACAGCGCCAACGCCAACTATCAGGTAGTGCTGTTCCAGCGGGGGGACAAAGCCACTTACGAAGATTTCATCGGCCAGTCGGAAGCTGACCTGAAAGCAGCCTACGGTGTCATCAGCCCCCGCAAGGTCAAGCTGCAGGTGGAGGGTGCCACTGTCACCGCCGTGCGCTGTGATATTCAGGCTTACTACGCCGTGCTGGCCACCATCGAGTACGACAACGGCGACGTCATCTATGTCTCCGGCCTGACCAAGCTGGCCTCCATCAGCGACATTGTCAACCTCGTGGAGAGCGTGAGCCTGTCATGAGCGACACGAAAGCGATGCAGCGGCTCTGCGGCCTGATGCGCAAAGCCGTCCAGCAGTACGAGATGCTCTCCCCCGGTGATAAGATCATGGTGGGCGTTTCGGGCGGCAAGGACAGCGTGGCCCTGACCATCGGGTTGGCCCAGCTGCGCCGGTACCTCGGCTTTGATTATGAGGTCGTGGCCGTCACCCTTGACCCGCAGTTTGACCACCAGGCTGTGGATTACAGCCCGCTGGCGGCGCTGTTCGCCCGGTATGAGGTCCCCTACGAGGTGCGCCGCACCGAGATCGGCCCCATCGTGTTTGAATACCGACAGGAAAAGAACCCCTGTTCCCTCTGCGCCAGGCTGCGCCGGGGCGCGCTGCACACGGCGGCGCAGGAGCTGGGCTGCAATAAAGTGGCGCTGGGCCACCACCTCGATGATGCTGTCGAGACCTTTTACATGAATCTCTGGCGGGAGGGCCGCATTGGCTGCTTCTCCCCAGTCACCCAGCTGGACCGCCGGGGCCTGACCCTGATCCGCCCCATGCTGCTGGCCACCGAACACGAGGTGCGCTGTGCGGTAAAGGAGGAGGACTTCCCCATCGTCAAGAGCCGCTGCCCCGCCGACGGTGTGACCGTGCGGGAGCAGACCAAGGATTTTGTCCGGGAGCGCTGCCGCACCGACCACGCCTTCCGGCAAGAAAACCCTCCATGCTCTGCAGGAGAGCGGCATCGACGGCTGGCGGCCGGTCCATACAGGACGCACATCCAATCCATCCCCAAAGGAGGGAATGCATCATGCAGATGCAGAACTTTGAAAAACACGTCTGGGCTGAGATCGACCTCGATGCCCTGCGGGCCAACTTCCGCACCGTAAAGCAGCGGGCAGGCAGCCTGCCCCTGTGTGCCGTGGTCAAGGCCGACAGCTACGGCCACGGTGCCGTCCAGTGCGCCCGGGTCTTTGCGCAGGAGGGCGCTTCCTGGTTGGCTGTCAGCTGCCTGGCCGAGGCCCTGCAGCTGCGCAGGAGCGGCCAAACCCTACCCATCCTCATTCTGGGCCATGTGCAGCCCACATACGCTGCCGCCCTCATCCGGGACGATATCACCGCGGCCTGCTACTCCCTGCCCCAGGCCAAAGCCCTGAGCGAGGCCGCACAGGCCGCCGGGGGCCGGGTCAAAGTGCATCTGGCTGTGGATACCGGCATGGGCCGCATCGGCTTTGCTCTGCGCACCAATTTTGATGCTGCCATTGCCGAGGCCATCGCCGCCTGCACCCTGCCCGGCCTGGAAATGACCGGCCTGTTCCAGCACTTCTCGGTGGCCGATGACACCGCCGAGGAAAACATTGCCTACACCGCCGAGCAGCACCGGCTCTTTGTGCAGGCCTGCAGCGCCCTGACGGCAGCCGGGCACGAGCCCGGCATCGTCCACTGCGACAACTCGGCCGGTGTGATGCTCCACCCGGACTGGCCCGAGGGCCTGCCCCGGGCACACTGCATGGCCCGCCCCGGCATCATCCTGTACGGCTTTGACCCCAGCGATGAAGTCCGCTTCGGGCTGTTCCGCCCGGTGATGAAGCTCAAGACCGTGGTCAGCATGGTCAAGGTGCTGCAGCCGGGCCAGTCCACCAGCTATGGCCGCCGGTTCACAGCAGAGCGGCCCACGCCGGTGGCCACCCTCTGCGCCGGCTACGCCGACGGCTATCCCCGCCTGCTGAGCTGCGGGCAGGGCATCGTGGAGATCCACGGCAAGCCTTGCCCCGTGGTGGGCCGGGTCTGTATGGATCAGATGATGGTGGATGTCTCGGCTCTGCCCGACGTGCAGGAAGGGGACGAAGCCATCCTGTGGGGCGGCGAAGTGAGCGACAGCGCCGAGACCATCGCCCACAAGACCGATACTATTTCTTACGAGGTGCTCTGCGGCGTTTCCCGCCGGGTACCCCGCGTTTACCTGGAAAACGGCACGACCACTGCCGTGGAGGACTGGATCCTGAACGACTAATACACTCTCCCGGAGGAATTACATGGCAAGAGACAACATCCGAAATTTCTGCATCATTGCACACATCGACCACGGCAAGTCCACCCTCTCTGACCGCATCCTCGAGCTGACCAAGAGCGTGGACGAGCGGACGATGGAGGACCAGATCCTCGACAACATGGACATCGAGCGGGAGCGCGGCATCACCATCAAGGCTCGCGCCGTTACCCTGAACTACACTGCCAAGGACGGCAAGACCTACGAGTTCAACCTCATCGACACCCCGGGCCACGTGGACTTCGCCTACGAGGTCAGCCGCAGTCTGGCCGCCTGTGAGGGTGCCATTCTGGTAGTGGATGCCACCCAGGGCGTGGAGGCCCAGACGCTGGCCAACACCTACATGGCGCTGGAGCATGATCTGGAGCTGGTGCCCATCCTGAACAAGATCGACCTGCCCAGTGCTCACCCGGACGAGGTGGCCCAGGAGGTGGAGGATGTGATCGGCCTGCCCTGCATGGATGCGCCCCGCGTCTCTGCCAAAACCGGCCTGAACGTCGATCAGGTGCTGGAGCGGGTGGTCAGCGATATCCCCGCACCCACCGGTGACCCGGACGCTCCCCTCAAGGCCCTGATCTTTGACAGCATCTACGACAGCTACAAGGGCGTCATCGTCTACATCCGCGTGTTCGAGGGCACCGTCAAGCCCGGCGACACCATCAAAATGATGGCCACCGGGGCAGAGTTCACGCTGGTAGAGGTGGGACACATGGGTGCCACCAGCCTGACCCCCTGCAGCCAGCTGCAGGCCGGCGAGGTCGGCTACCTGACCGCCAGCATCAAGACCGTGCAGGACACCCGCGTGGGCGATACCGTCACGCTGGCTTCCCGCCCCACCGCCGAGGCCCTGCCCGGCTACCGTCAGGTCAAGCCCATGGTGTTCTGCGGCATCTACCCCGCCGACGGTGCCAAGTACCCCGACCTGAAGGACGCGCTGGAAAAGCTGCAGCTGAACGACGCCTCCCTGACCTTTGAGCTTGAGACCAGTGCCGCTCTGGGCTTTGGCTTCCGCTGCGGCTTCCTGGGCTTGCTCCACATGGAGATCATCACCGAGCGTCTCGAGCGGGAGTTCGACCTGGATATCATCACCACGACCCCCAGCGTCCGCTACCGCCTGACCATGACGGACGGCACCGTGGAGATGATCGACAACCCGTCCAGCTACCCGGACCCCTCCAACATCGTCAAGCAGGAGGAGCCTTTTGTGGATGTCCACCTCTACACCCCCAACGATTATGTGGGTGCCCTGATGGATCTCTGCCAGCAGAAGCGCGGCGTGCTCATCGACATGAAGTATCTGGACGATGTCCGCGTGGACCTGCACTACGCCCTGCCTCTGGGCGAAATCGTCTACGACTTCTTCGATGCCATCAAGAGCCGCAGCCGCGGTTACGCCAGCTACGACTACGAGTTCAAGGAGTACCGCGAGAGCGATCTGGTCAAGCTGGACTTCCTGCTGAACGGCGATCCCGTGCGACGCGCTCTCCATGATCGTGTTCCGGGACAACGCCTACGCCAAGGGCCGCCGCATCTGCGAAAAGCTGCGGGACAACATTCCCCGCACCCTGTTCGAGATCCCGGTGCAGGCCGCCATCGGCGGCAAGATCATCGCCCGTGAGACCGTCAAGGCCATGCGCAAGGACGTGCTGGCCAAGTGCTACGGCGGCGATATCTCCCGCAAGAAGAAGCTGCTGGAGAAGCAGAAGGAGGGCAAGAAGAAGATGCGCCAGCTCGGCAGCGTCTCCCTGCCCAGCGAGGCCTTCACCGCCGTGCTCAAGCTCGACAGCACGGATGACTAAGGGGTTTGCCTGATTGAATACAACAAACCGCCCATCTCATCGGAATGCGAGATCTTGCTGTGCATCCCGATGAGATGGGCGGCTTATTTTATCTTATGGATCTTATGCAGGTTTCTTCTCCACCAATGCTTTTACCTCGTCTAAGGGAAGTTCTGTACACTCTGCAATCGTTTCCAGGCTCATTTGACCGAGTGCATAGAGTTTCCGGACCATTTCACGTTTTGTCTCAATTCTCGCCTTTTCCTCTGCTTCCTTCGCAGATTCTCTTGCAACCTCTTCAAACGCTCTGCACATCTGCATCTTCCCTCCTTCGGTTTCTTTCAAATAGCGCACTTCTTTTGCAAGAAGCGGATTCAGCATTTCACTGGGGTCAGTACAGTTCATATCATGCATCAAACGTCCAATCGGATGCTCCAAATCACGGAACGCACCATTCACATAAATAATATGTGCACCGTCGCCAAACATCTTATTCTTCAGTTCCGTAACCGTTCGTTCCACATGATACAACGGAAGCCCGGCACCATATCGATCACGCTCTGTAATAAAAATCACATATGTGTCCACCAGCGCATCAAAATCTTCACCCTTTTCCAGCAGTGTCCGGTCAATGACACTGCTGTGGAACCTCGCCCGGCGAACGCTTGCACCTTTATCCGCACGCTGAACTTCAATGTCCATCACATGCCCCTCTGCGTCCACCGCTCGGATATCCAGTTTGATAGAACGTTTGGTGGCACTTTTGTATTCGACTTGCGCTTCTGTATGCTGAACCTTGATGTCTTCCCTCTCTAAAATTGTGCAAAGGATATATTCCACCGGTTCAATTTTCTCATCCAGCGCCTCCGAAAAGAAGTCATCATCCATCAGCCGCAGGTCTTTCAGAAGTTCCAGATAGTGTTCATTCCTTACGTTTGCTCTATCCATCGTGCCACTCTTTTCTATAACGCTACCCATCCATTTTCTATTTCTAAATTATCATATCCCTGTTAAAAAAGCAAGTATTTTCCAAGAACAAAGCCGTCCACTCCCTGAAACAGCTTCAGAAAGCGAACGGCTTATTTTTCAGTTCAGGTCTTTGAACCAGTTCAGGCTGTCCTTGATGCCGTGCATGGAGTCCTGAATGATCCGGCCATAGATGTAGATGCTGTATGCCGCCGCAATGACCTGCACAAAGGCCTTGCCGCACTCGATGCCAAAGGCCAGATAGGGCTTTGCCTTCTGCCAGTAGGGGCGGATCGATCCTTCAGCTCTCCTACCCAGGCAGGAGCGCCGCCGGAGACCTGCTCCAACTCCTCAGCAGGAATGATGGTGCACTGCGCCGGAAATCTCAAGTTCTGCTGCATGTCCGCTCCTCTCAAAGCGCCAGGCTTGCCAGCAGCACCAGAACGACGCTGCCTGCGGCCAGCCCCATCGTTGTAAGAAGGGTGTCCGGGTCTACCTCTTTTTCCTCCACCACTTCCGCACTGCCGCCATTGGCCGACCAGTGGGCATAGACGGTGGTATCCGCACCAAACGCCGTATCGTTGGCTTTGACCTGCACATCAATGGGAAAACCGGTAACATCATCCGTACCGGTGGTGTACCAGCCATCGAAGGTATAGCCTTCCATGGTGGCGGTGGGCAGGCTCGTCAGCTGGCCGTCGGCATTGGTGCGCTCCGCAGCAGAGGTACAGATACCGCCGTTGGCATCAAAATAGATGATGACCTTTGCCGCAAAAGCGGTGGGGGTACACAGACAGACCGCCAACACACAGGCCAGCCCCGCCAGCATCCGTTTGAACTTCTTCATCCTGCGCTCTCTTTCCGGCTCAGCGTCAGACGCTGTAGCCCTGTGCCTTGATGACATCCACCACCTGAGAAACGTACTTCTGGCAAGTGTCGTGGTCAGGGGCCTCCACCATCACGCGGACCACCAGCTCGGTGCCGGACTCCCGGACAAGGATGCGGCCGGTATCGCCCAGTGCCTCGGCCACCGCCTTGACAGCAGCCTGCACGGCAGCATCGTCCTGCGCGGCCTTCTTATCGGTCACACGGACATTTTCCAGCACCTGCGGATAGATCTTCAGCGGCTCAGCCAGCTTGCTCATGGGCAGCTTCTTGGCCAGCATAACTTCCATCATCTTCAGGCTGGTCAGGATACCGTCACCGGTGCTTGCGTACTTGGAGAAGATGATATGGCCGCTCTGTTCACCGCCGATACGGCAGCCGTTCTTGGCCATGTACTCGTAGACATACTTGTCGCCCACTGCTGTCTTGGCGTAGCCGATGCCCTGCTCGTCAAAGGCCTTGTACAGGCCGAAGTTGGACATAACGGTAGTGACCACAGTGTTGGTCAGCAGCTTGCCACGCTCCTTCATGTAGCAGCCGTAGATGTACAGGATGTGGTCACCGGTGATCACATTGCCCTTTTCGTCCACGCAGAGGCAGCGGTCTGCATCGCCATCATAGGCAAAGCCCACATCCAGACCCTTTTCCACCACGAACTTCTGCAGGCCCTCGATGTGGGTGGAGCCTGCGTTCAGGTTGATGTTCAGGCCGTTGGGCTGGTTGTTGATGACATAGGTGTCTGCGCCCAGCGCATCGAACACGCTCTTGGCAATGTTCCAGCTGGCACCGTTGGCGCAGTCCAGACCCACCTTGATGCCCTTGAAGGAGTAGATGCCCAGGCTGATCAGGTAGCCCATGTAGCGGTTGCGGCCCGCCACATAGTCCACGGTGCAGCCGATATGCTCCCGGTGGGCAAAGGGCAGCTCCGGCCAGTCCTGATCAAAGACATGAAGTTTGCCGTCGATGTAGTCCTCCACCAGCAGCAGGGTCTCCTCCGGCATCTTTTCGCCGTAGCAGTCGATCAGCTTGATGCCGTTGTCGTAGAACGGGTTATGGCTGGCGGAGATCATAATGCCGCAGTCAAAATCATCCACGCGGGCAATGTAGGCCACACTGGGGGTGGTGGTGACGTGCAGCAGGTAGGCATCTGCGCCGGAAGCGGTCAGGCCCGCCACCAGGCTGTACTCGAACATATAGCTGGAGCGGCGGGTATCCTTGCCAATGACGATGCGGGCAGGCTCATTGTTGCCGCTGCGCTCCCGCAGTGCATTATAATACCAGCCCAGAAAACGGCCCACCTTGTAGGCGTGGTCGGCGGTCAGGTTCACACCGGCCTCGCCACGGAAGCCGTCGGTACCAAAATATTTTCCCATGATTCTCTTCTCCTTCTATTGCAACGTTACGTTTTCTCTTATCCCTGAGAGCGCTCTCTCCTTGCTCTTACTCTTTATAATAGCATAAAACCGGAAAAGAATCCATGGGTTTGGGCATTCTGTGCAGCGCACCCCCGGAACAACAGCTCTTTTTTCAGCCTTTACTGCATCTTTAGGAAAAGTATGGTATACTTTTCATCTGGAGTAGAATAGATATGGAGGGATCCCCATGAAGCAGAAGACCCGCTGGCACGACGCGCTGGTCCTGGCCGCTGTGCTGTGCGCTGCCTTTCTCATCGTGACCGGCACACAGCAGATCACCGGCCGGATCGATGGCGTTGCATCGATGGTGTTTGTTCTGGCAGTTTTTTTGATCTCGGTCTATACGGATGGTTATGTGTGGGGCGTGGTGGCTTCCCTGATCGGCGTGCTGGCCGTGAATTTTGCGTTCCGCTCCCCTTACTTTGCCTTCAACTTCACTCTGCCGGAGAACCTGTTCTCGGGCATGGCGATGCTGGTGGTGTCCATTATGACCAGCACCCTGACCACCCGCATCAAAAAGCAGGAACAGCTGCGGATGGAGAGCGAGACCGAAAAGATGCGGGCCACCCTGCTGCGGGCCGTCTCCCACGATCTGCGCACGCCCCTTACTTCCATTTACGGGGCCTGTTCCACGGTCATTGAAAATTATGACAGTCTGGAAAAAGAGCAAAAATTAAAACTTCTTGGCGAAGCCTGTTCCGATGCCCAGTGGCTGAACCGGATGGTGGAGAACCTGCTGTCCGTCACCCGCTTTGACGGCGGGCAGGTAGCCGTGCAAAAGACCCCCACCGTGCTGGACGAGCTGATTGACACCGTGCTGGTACGGTTCCAGAAGCGCTACCCCAAGGTGCCCGTTACCACCTACCTGCCCGACAGCTTCATCGTGATTCCCATGGACTCGATGCTGATCTCACAGGTGCTGACGAACCTTTTGGAAAATGCCGCCGTCCACGCCGAGGGGATGACCCAGCTGACCCTGCGGGTGTTCACGCTGGGCAGCCGGGCAGTGTTTGAGGTATCGGACAACGGCTGCGGCATTCCGAAAGAGCGCCTGCGCACCCTGTTCACCGGTGTGCTGCCCGCCGATGCCGCGGCCGATAGCGGCAAGCACGGCATGGGCATCGGCCTTTCGGTCTGTGCCGCCATCGTCAAGGCACACGGCGGCGAGATTCAGGCCGAGAGCAAGGTGGGCGAGGGCACCAGCATCCGCTTCTGGCTGGAGACCGAATCGATCGAGACGGAGGAAAACGAAGATGAGCAATAACAAATTCAAGGTTCTGGTCGTGGAAGATGAGGCCAACATCTGCAGCTTTATTGAGACGCTGCTGGAGACCAACGGCTATCAGGCCCTTGTTGCCAACACCTGCGCCATGGGCCAGACCCTGTTCACCTCCCACAATCCGGACCTTATCATCCTGGATCTGGGCCTGCCTGACCGGGACGGACTGGAGCTCATCCGTTTTGTGCGGCAGAAGTTCCTGACCCCCATCGTCGTGCTCTCGGCCCGCACCACCGAGCAGGACAAGATCGAAGCGCTGGATCTGGGAGCCAACGATTACATCACCAAACCCTTTGGCACCGGCGAGCTGCTGGCCCGGGTGCGCGCCGCCCTGCGCACCAACCGCTTCGGCGTGCTGGGCGGAATGCCCGGCGGCGTGTTCCGGGCACAGGGGCTTGAGATCAACTACGAGCGCCGCAAGGTCTTTGTGGACGGTGCCGAGATCAAGCTGACCCAGACCGAATATAACATCGTGGCCTTCCTCTCGGAACATGCTGGCCGGGTGATGACCTATGCCGCCATCGTGCGGGCCATCTGGGGCGATACCGACTGCGGCAGCACCAAAAAGCTGCAGGTCAACATGGCAAACATCCGCAAAAAGCTGGGCAGCGTGCCCGGCCGCAACACCTATATTCTGAACGAACTGGGCGTGGGATACCGGATGATCGACGAGGACACCGATGCCAGGCCCGAAAGCTGAGGACTGCGTATGCTTCCTGCACTGATCATTTTTCTGCTGACCTATCTTCTGATGCTGGCCCTGCCGCAGTACCGGCCTTTTGCCGCGCTGGGCGGGGCCGCTCTGTTTCTGGCTCTGGGCGCGGCGGGCCTATGGGACTTCACCCTGATGGATGCCGCCCGGGCTGTGGACTTCAATGTCCTGCTGATGATGGCGGGCACCATGGGCACGGTCTCCCTCTTCATTGAGAGCAGGATGCCTGCCCGGCTGGCCGAGCTGCTCATCGCGCGGGTGCCCAATGTGAAATGGGCCGTGTGTATACTGGCCCTTTTTGCCGGGGTCATCAGCGCCTTTGTGGACAATGTTGCCACGGTGCTCATGGTGGCCCCTGTGGGCCTTGCCATTGCCCGCAAGCTCAAGATCTCCCCCGTGCCCGTCCTCATTTCCATTGCGGTCTCCTCCAACCTGCAGGGAGCCGCCACCCTTGTGGGCGACACCACCAGCATCCTGCTGGGCGGCTTTGCGGAGATGAACTTCTTCCATTTCTTCTGGATGGAGGGCAGGCCCGGCATCTTCTTCGGGGTGGAGCTGGGGGCGCTGGCCTCTCTGGGCGTGCTGCTGTTCACTTTCCGGCACGAGACCCAGCCCATCTCGGCCACGGTGGAGACCGAGGTCACCGACACGGTTCCCTCCGCCCTGATGCTGCTGACGGTGGGCCTGCTCATCGCGGCCTCCTTCCTGCCCCAGCCTGCGGGCGGGCTGCCGCTGGCACTCTATGGCCTGCGCAGCGGTCTGATCTGTGCAGGGGTCTGCCTGTTCGGCATCCTGCGCGCCTGCCTGCGCCGCCGCTCGTTCGCGCCGTTCCGGCTGGCGGCCCGGGAGCTGGACTGTGACACCCTGCTGCTGTTGTTCGGGCTGTTCATCCTGATCGAGGGCATCCGCAAGGCCGGGGTCATCGATGCCGCCGCCCAGCTGTTCTACACCCTCTCCGGTGATGACCCCTTCCGGCTCTATACCCTGCTGGTATTCGTCTCGGTGGGCCTTTCTGCCTTCATCGACAACATCCCCTATGTGGCCACCATGCTGCCGGTGGTGCAGGGCATTGCCGGGCTGATGAACGGCGGTGCAGGCTTCCCGCCCGAGCTGTTTTATTTCGGCCTGCTCACGGGTGCAACTCTGGGCGGCAACCTGACCCCCATTGGCGCTTCGGCCAACATTGCAGCCATCGGCATCCTGCGCAAGCATGGTGAGCAGGTGCGCACCCGTGATTTTCTGCGCATCGGCATCCCGTTCACGCTGGCAGCCGTCCTGACAGGCTATGTGTATCTCTGGCTGGTGTGGGGCGCGTAAGTGCTGCCATAGCCGTGCCAGTGCCGGCCGCCTGCAAATTCGATCCTGCTGAGCCGAAGGCCTGCGCGCCAAAGCAGCAGCAAAAAACGCGCTGTGTCCAACGACACAGCGCTTTTTTTCTTATTTATTCAACCCGATCGCTGGGCGTATTCTTCCAGCAGCTCCCGTTCCAGGAAGGGGTTTTCACGCCCTCACGGTCGCGGTAGGTCTCGTGGCCCTTGCCGATGACGGCGATCAGGTCGCCCTCCTGGGCGTGATCCACGGCGTAGTGGAGCGCGTCCAGACGGTCGGGGATCTCCACAAACTTGGCATCGGGGTTGCCCTTGTTCATGCCCACCCGGATATCGGCGAGGATGTCCTCGATTTTCTCAAAGCGGTTGTTGTCCTCGGTCAGGATGGAGAAATCCGCCATTTTTGCACAGGTCTCACCCATGCCGTAGCGGCGCAGCTTGGAGCGGTTGCCGCCGCAGCCGAACACCACCACCAGCCGGTGGGGGTGATAAGCCCGCAGGGTGGTGAGCAGGCTCTCGGTGGAGACCTCGTTGTGGGCGTAGTCCAGCAGGATGGTAAACTTTTTGCTGATGGGCACCAGTTCCACGCGGCCCTTGACCACGCACTTGCCCAGACCCTCATGGATGGCGGCATCGGGCAGGCCCAGCACCTTGCCCACGGCCAGGGCGGCCAGCGCGTTGTAGACGCTGAACTCGCCGGGCATGTTCACCCTGACATCCATATTGTCTCTGCCGGAGACATGGAACGCCACGCCCAGAAAATCGTGGGTGCGCAGCAGCTCACAGCCCTCGGCGCGGTAGTCGGCCTTTTCACTGCGGCCATAGGTCACCAGCTTGCAGGTGTGGCCTTCCAGCAGGGCTTCGGTGTTCTCGTCATCGATGTTCACCACGCCCACATCACACCGCCGGAAGAGCTGCCCCTTCCAGCTGCGGTACTCCTCAAAGGTCTTGTGCTCACCGGGGCCGATGTGGTCGGGGGAAAGGTTGGTGAACACGCCGATATCATAGTGCACCCCCGCCACACGGTCCATCATCAGGCCCTGGCTGGACACCTCCATCAGGGCCACGTCGCAGCCTGCGTCCAGAAACTGGCGGAAGGTCTTTTGCAGCTCGTAGCTCTCAGGGGTGGTGTTGGCGGTCTCCTGATGACGGCCCATGAAATAGATGCCGTTGGTGCCGATCATGCCGACCTTTTTCCCGGCAGCTTCCAGCACGCTCTTGATCATGTGGGTGGTGGTGGTCTTGCCCTTGGTACCGGTCACGCCGATCATGGTCATCTGGCGGGAGGGGTTGCCAAAGAGGTTGCCGCTCATCAGCGCCATGGCATAGCGGCTGCTCTCCACCTTGACCACGGTCACACCGGGCATGGCAGAAAGGTCAATGTCGTGCTGGATGACCAGCACGCTCACGCCCTTGGCGGCGCAGTCTGCGGCAAACTCGTGGCTGTCACGCTGGGTGCCCACGATGCAGACAAAGGCAAGGCCCGGGGCCGCCTTCCGGCTGTCGTAGATGATGTCCTGCACTTCGGTATCCAGGCTGCCCTGCACCAGCGTAAAGGGCACGCCTTCCAGTAATTGTTCCAGCTTCATAACATTACACGCTCCTCATTGGGTCGTTTGGGTTTGGTTTGCATCGCCCGCCGCCGGGGTCGTTCCTTCGGCGGGGGTCGGCTGTGCCGTCTGTCCGGCTTCGGGGCCTGCCGGGGCCGCGGCGGTATCCGTTGGTGTTTCGGCAGCGGCATCTGCAGCGGCTTCGCCCTCTGCCGGGGCAGTGCCGTCTGTGGCCGTGCTTTCTGCCGTTTCACCGGTCACACCTTCTTCGGCGGGTGTTTCCTCCACCGGTTCAGGCACGATGTAGCCGGAGGGCAGCTCCGGCTCACCCTGTGCAAAGGTGAACTTGCGGGTACTGGACATGCTGATATGGGTGAAGTCCAGCTTTCCGGTGTCGGTCGCGGCACAGCCCTTGCCGTCCTCATTCAGCAGGACGTGCTTTGCCAGCTTGAGCTTATATTCCAGCTCGTTCAGGGTGCCCAGCCAGACGCTGATGCGGTCCTGATAGAGGAAGGCCATCTCGTCCACATCCGCAAACTCGATGCGGGTCACGTCGGCGCTCATGCCTGCGGCATCCAGCGCAGCCAGCAGGGTGTTCAGGCTTTCCAGCCGCTGGTCCGCCTCCTCCTCAACAGTGTCGGAGGCGCTGCTGTCGGCGGCGCTGTCCGGGGTGCTGTCGGCCTTGGGCTCCGCCGCAAAGGTCAGCTGTTCGCCGGGCTCGGCAGAGACCGGTTCGCCGCCGTACAGAGTGGGCAGACCGGCAGGCTGGGCAGAATCCTTTTCCAGGATCTTCAGGCCGCCCGAGAGGGTCAGCCAGCCGGAGGAGGTCTGCATGGCCCAGGCAGGCTGGGCTTCTGTTACCCGCACCACCACGGTGCCGGGGTAATCCCGCTCCACCCGGATATCCTCCAGCATGGGGAACGCTTTTTCCAGCGCGGCGGCCTTGCTGCCGGGGTCAAAACTGAAGATATTCTCTTCCAGATGGACATCCAGCGCCTGCAGGATCTGGTCGCTGGTATAGCCGCCGGCCTCCTGCACCACACCGTCCGCCGTCTGCACCTGAATGGAGCTGATCTTGAACAGCATCGTCACGGTGAGGTAGACCCCCGCGCCGATGACGCAGAGCAGCATGACAAGGGCCGTGAGCCGCCGCATAAGCCTGCGCCGCCGGATGGCGGCCCGGGTCAGCTTCCGCTTTTTCCTGCCCTCCCGCCGGACGGGGTCACACCGGGCGTTCTGCCCCTGCACCGGCCGCATCCGCTGGCCACTGCGATTCTGGGCGTTCTGCGGGCGGCGCTGGGCGTTCCGGTTCTGGCCGCCAGACGAGCGGCGGTTCCGCTGATTGCCCCCGGAGGTGCGCCGCTGGCCGTTCTGCCCGCTGCGGGGGCGCTGTGCGCCGCTCTGGCTGCTCCGCCCGCCGGTGGGAAAGGTGATGCTGTTGTCCGGGTAGGAGCCGTAGTTCACCGTGCGCTCCGTATACCGGCTGGGGCGGGGCGCATCGGGGTCATAATTGGGGTTCGTGATGGGGTGGCCGCCGGAGGAATATCCTGCGTACCCGCTGTACCCCAGGTCACTGCCAGCACCCGCGCTGCTGCGGCGCTGGTTGCTCTGCCCGCCGCGCCGGTCATCCCGGGCCTGATCGTAGGCCCGGCGGCGCTTGCGGTTCCGGCTGTTCCGGTCATTCTGCGGCATCCGGCTGCACCTCCTTTCCTCTGTTTTTTCCTTCCGTTACGGGGTCTTGACCAGCTTGAGCAGGGCATCCGCAATGCGGTCCAGGCTGTCGTCCACCGACAGGCTCCGGGCATTGCGGCCCATCTCAGCCAGCTTGCCGGGCTGGGCCAGCATCCCGGAAACGGTCTGCACCAGCTTTTCGCCGGTCAGGTCTTTTTCCTCAATGACCACAGCAGCGCCGGCCTTCTGCAGCTCCATGGCGTTGTAATACTGGTGGTTCTCGGCCACGTTGGGGCTGGGGATGAGCACGGCGGCACGGCCCACAGCCTCCAGCTCGGCCAGTGTCAGGGCACCGGCGCGGCTGATGACAAGGTCCGCTGCTGCCAGCAGCTCCGGCATGTTGTTGATGTATTCTTTTACCACAAGGCTCTCGCCCGGGGCAAAGCCCTTTTCCTTTTCCAGATCCTGAAACAGCTGCACGCCGTACTGACCGGTGGCATGGAGATGGAGGACGGGCTTTTTGTTCTTCTGCTCCCAGGCGCAGAGGTCGGCCACCACCTCGTTCACGCGGCGGGCACCCAGACTGCCGCCGAAGGAGAGGATCACGGTGCGGTCGCCCGCGCCCAGCTCGGCACGGATGGCGTCACGGTTCTTGGCCTGGGCGAACACCTCCGGGCGGACCGGGTTGCCCACCACGATGGTCTTTTCCGGTGCGCCCAGCTTCTCCACGGCGGCGGGCACAGCGGCGAACACGATGTCCACATCCGGGGCCAGCAGCTTGTTGGTCACACCGGGAAAGGCGTTCTGCTCATGCAGGGCGGTCTTGATGCCCTGTCTGGCGGCGCAGCGCACCACCGGGCCGGACACATAGCCGCCGCAGCCAATGACCAGGTCGGGCTGGATGTCCTTCATCATCTTTTTGGCCTTAGGGCCGGAGAGTGCCAGATTCCACAGGGTAATGATGTTCCGCTTGATATTGTTCAGGCTCAGCTTCCGCTGAAAGCCGGTGATCTCGATGTGATGGAAGGGATAGCCCGCCTGTGTGACCAGACGGTACTCCATGCCCTCTTTCCGGCCCGCAAAATGGATCTCGGCGGTGGGGTCGGCTTTTTTGATGGCTCCCGCAATGGCCAGAGCCGGGTTGATATGGCCGGCAGTGCCGCCGGCTGCAATGAGTACACGCATCTTGGTTCCTCCTTACTGTTCTGTCTGCGCTCTGCGCGCGGTATCCAGCACAATGGTCTTTGCCTTGCGCTGGCGCTCCCGCTCGGCGTGGGCTTCCTCCCGTTCCAGGCGAGCCCGTTCGCCGTTGCGTCCGATATTGACCATAATGCCCATCTCGGCCAGCAGCAGGATCAGACTGGTGCCGCCGGAGGAGAAGAAGGGCAGCGAAATGCCGGTGTTGGGCAGGGTGTTGGTGACAACGGCGATGTTGCAGAACACCTGCCAGGCGATCTGCGCCATGATGCCGATGCCCACCAGCGTGCAGAACCGGTTTTCGGCATGGAAGGCGATCCAGAAGCCCTGCACCAGAAAGAGGACGAACAGCACGATGACGATCACCGCGCCGACGAAGCCCAGTTCCTCGCACACGACACTGAAGATAAAGTCGTTGGTGCTCTCCGGCAGCCAGAGCTGCTTTTCGATGCTGTTGCCAAGGCCCAGCCCCGTGGCACCGCCCGAGCCGATGGCGTACAGGCTCTGCTTGGTCTGGCTGGTCATCCGGTCAAGATCCTGCGTCCAGCCGTCCAGACGGCTCTGCAGGTAGTCGATGGAGTCCACGTGCTTCAGCAAAGTCTCCAGCAGGAACAGCGCGGCACCGGCACAGCCCCAGGTAATGATGCCGCCGCTGCCGCCCAGCAGCAGGATGGTGCCCACGATGGCTGTGGTCAGCAGGATGCCCGACATGTGGGGCTCCAGCACCAGCAGGATCAGGACAGGCACCAGCCACAGGATGGGCCGGATGAGCTCCACCACGATGCTGTGGTAGACCCACTTGCGCAGGGGCAGCTCGCCGAATTTGACCTGCGGGGTCCTGGCGACGATGTCTGCCGTGAGCAGGATCATCTCAAACTTTGCAACCTCGGAGGCCTGTAAGGTCAAGCCGCCGAAGCTGATCCACCGGCGGCAGCCGTTGATGGGGCTGCTGAACAGCACCAGCACCAGCAGGATCAGGCAGACAACATAGCCCAGCTTGACCATTCTGCGCAGGAAACGGTGGTCAAAATAGGAGAACAGGAACATCATGCCCAGGCCCAGCACCGTGCAGAGCAGCTGGGATTTGATGTAATGGAAGCTGTCCCCAAAGCGGAGATAGCCCGTGGTATAGCTTGCACTGAACAGCATGACCAGCCCGAACACCATGATGATGGCCAGGGTCGCCATCCAGTTGAGCAGGATGGGCGGCCAGGGGCCGGGGTCCCGCTGAAAGACGGAAAACGGCTCTGCTTTTTTTCTGCGGAGTGTTGCCAAACTGCACCCCTCCTTAACTGATTTTTGCCAGCTGAACGGTCAGCGCCACGCCCAGCATGGCAATGACACAAAAGGTATAAAAGATCTGTTCCGCGCTCTGGCCCCGCAGCTCCAGCCAGCGGTGGAGCGGTGCCGAGCGGAACAGCTGCCTGCGGCCCCGGCTGGCCTTGCAGACCAGGATCTGCAGGGCCACCATGCCGCCCTCCAGCCAGAAGGGCAGGGCCAGCGGCAGGGTGAGGTCAGGCCAGCCGATGCACAGGGGCACGCACCCCAGCATCCCGGCCAGAAACAGGCTGCCCACGCTGCCCAGCCGCAGCTTTGCGGGCGGGAAGTTCCAGAGCAGGAAGGCCATCAGGGCACCGGCCAGTGCGGCGGGCAGAACGCCCAGCGGGAACCAGCCCAGCAGGGTCATCACCCCCATCAGGCCCAGCATGGCCGCAAAGGATGTGCCGCAGACGATGCCGTCCATGCCATCGGCAATGCGGGCGCACTCGGCCAGTGCGACCAGCAGCCCTTCCCACAGCAGCGGGGCGGCAATGCCCAGATCGACATAGCCCACGCCCGGCAGGGTGATCCCGGCTGCAAGGCAGCCTTTGGCTCCCAGCAGCACCAGCACCACGGCACCAGCAGCGGCTTCCAGCCCAAGGCGGGTGTGCCGCCGCAGGCCCAGCACAGAACGGCTGCGGATGCGTGCCAGATCCTCCAGCAGGCCCACGCCGCCAAAGAGCAAAGCTCCCAGCAGCGCTGTGAGCAGCCGGACCGAGAACAGGCTCTCGGCCCCCAGCAGCTCAGGCTGAGCCACACAGGCGGCTGTCCAGCCCACGCCCACAGCGGCCAGCACCCCCACCATCAGGCAGAGCCCGCCCATGGTGGGGGCCTGCGGCGGGCGCTCCGGCTCGGCATCCGGTGCTTCCTGCTTGGGTGATGGTGTCTGCCGGGCCTTGGGCTCATACCAGCGTCCCTGGAACGCCCGCAGCAGCGGCACCATCAGATTCCCGAGCGCCGCCGTGAGGAAGAACCCCAGCGTTGAGGCGGCGATCAAGGCGAAACGAATCATAGCTCGATGTTACTCCTTGTAAAAGATCTCCAGCACTTTTTCCAGTGCCATGCCGCGGCTGGCCTTGACCAGCAGGGCATCGCCGGGCTGCATTTTGTTCAGCAGGGCCTCGGCGGCCTGAGCGTAGGTGTCGGCATGGAGGGTGGGCAGCCCCTTGGCAGCAGCCACCACGGCAATGCGCTTGGCCTGCTCGCCATAGGTGACGAGGTAGTCCACCTTGTTCTCCACAGCCTGACGGCCCACCTCCTCGTGGGCGGCGCGGCTGATATCGCCCAGCTCCAGCATATCGCCCAGCAGGGCAAAGCGGCGCTTGCAGGGGTACTCTTTGAACATGGCCAGCGCGGCCTTCATGCTGTCGGGGTTGGCGTTGTAACAATCCTCAATGACATCCACGCCTCTGGCGTGCACCACCTTCTGGCGCATTCCGGTCTGCTCAAAGTCGGCCAGACCGGCAATGACCCTGCGGGCATTCAGCCCCAGACGGGTGGCGGCGCAGTAGGCAGCCAGTGCGTTTGCCACGTTGTGCCGGCCCATGGCGGGGATCTTTACGAGGAAAGTCCCCTCCTCGTGATCCTCCAGCACAAAGCTCATGCCCTTTTCATCCTGCTGGATGGACAGGGCACAGACATCGGCGTTCTCATCGCCCAGGCTGAACCAGACCGGACGGACATGGTCGGGCAGGACGGCCTTGCGCAGGAAGGGGTCGTCCCCGTTCAGCACCAGCGGAGCACCCTCCGGCAGACCGGCGCAGATCTCCAGCTTTGCCTTGCAGATGTTCTCCTGACTGCCCAGATTGCCGATGTGGGACACCCCGATGCAGGTGATGATGCCTACATCCGGGCGGGCGCACTTGCTCAGGCGCTCGATCTCCCCGGTGGCTCATTCCCATCTCCACCACGGCATACTGGGTCTCTTTGCCGATGCGGAACATGGTGCGAGGCAGGCCCAGCTCATTGTTCTGGTTGCCCTCGGTCTTGATGGTGCTGCCAAAGCCCGCAATGGCTGCGTAGGTCATCTGCTTGGTGGTGGTTTTGCCCACGCTGCCGGTCACGCCCACCACTTTGGGGTGGAACTGGCTGCGATAATTGGCACCCAGCACCATCATGGCGTGGTAGCTGTCCGGGCAGATCACGCTCTTCTCCTCCGGCACGCCTTCCACGGGGTGGTTCAGCACCACGCAGAGCGCGCCGTTTTCCAGCGCCTTGGCGGCAAAATCATGGCCGTCGAATTTTTCGCCCGGGGAACGCCACAAAGATGCACCCGGGGCGCACCTCGCGGCTGTCGGTGGTCACCAGCGTGACCGGGGTCTCGCACTGGGCCAGCGCGTTGACGGCCAGGCCCTCCAACAGGATGTTTGCTGCAATTGCTTCCATACTCTCATTCCCCTTTATCCACAGATCAGATGTACGATGGTTCCCTGCTGGACGCTGGAGCCGGGTGCCTCACTCTGGCTCTGGACCGTGCCGGAGCCTTCGACTGTGCAGTTGAACCCTGCGGCGTTCAGCATCTGCCGGGCAAAGTCCGCGCTCTTGCCGGTCACGTCCGGCACCTCGGCGTGCTTGCCCTCATAGGTATCGGTATACAGATACACAGTGGTGCCGTAGGGCACCTCTGCCCCCGCGCGGGGGTACTGGTAGGTAACAAGGGCGGCGGTCTGGTCGGATTCGCTCTCAGCCAGGTGATGCTTCAAGCCCTTGATGTTCAGCTGCACCTGCGCGTTGCTCCACTCCTTGCCCGTCAGGTTGGGCACCTTGACGGTGGTGCCGCTGCGGTCCACGCCGTCGGTGGCGATGCCCAGATAGGGCGCGATCTCGCTGATGATGTTGCCCACCACAGGAGCCGCCAGAATGGAGGAATAGTCGGTGCGGGCATTGTTGGGGTCGTCCAGCATGACATAGACCAGGATCTCCGGGTCGTTGGCGGGCAGGACAGCCGCAAAGGATGCCACCTTCTTGTAGTCGCCATCGGCGCGGCGGTCCATGTTCAGCTGCTCGGAAGTGCCGGATTTGCCGCCAATGCGGTAGCCTGCAACGTAGGCGTTGCCGCCGCCGCCCTGGGTGCCGTCGCCCACCTCAAACTCCATGATCTGGCGGATGGTCTCGCTGGCGCTCTCGCTGATGACCTGACGGCGGATGTTGGTGCCGATCTCCTGCACCACATTGCCGTTCTGGTCCGTGATCTTATCCACCACATGGGGGGTGACCAGATAGCCGCCGTTGACTGCCGCCGAGACGGCAGTGCACACCTGCAGCGGGGTCACGGCCATGGCCTGACCAAAGGCGGAGGAGGCCAGCTCCACCTCGCCCAGACGGCTCTTGCTGTAATACTGCATGAAGCTGGTCTCATTGGGCAGGTCCACACCGGTGCGCTCGGTAAAGCCAAAGGCATCGAAGTAATCATAGAACAGGCTGGAGCCCACACGCTGGCCCAGCTGGATGAAGTAGATGTTGCAGCTGTTGCGCAGGGCCTCAGCCAGATTCTGGGCCCCATGCGACTTTCTGCCGGCGCAGTGGTAGGTCTGCTTTGCCACGCTGTACGCGCCGGAGCAGTTCAGGGTGGTGTAATAGGTCGCCTTGCCGCTGTCCACACCCATGGCGGCGGTGATGACCTTGAACACACTTCCGGGGTAGTACAGCTCGGTGATGGTCTTGTTCTTCCACTGGATATCCCGGTAGGTGCCGGTGTAGTCGGCCTCCGCATCCGCGATCTTCTGGCCGTTCTCGTCCCGCAGGTAGTTGCCGTTCTCGTCTTTTTTGTAGATGGTGTACAGCTCCGGCTCGGCCTGCACCTGCTCTGTCAGGTAGGCCAGATTGGCGCTGAAATCCTGTGGGTCATTGGGGTCAAAGTCCGGCTTGGAGGCCATGGCAAGGATGGCACCGGTCTTGACATTCATCACAATGGCACAGCCGCGGTTCTCAACGGTGTTGGCCGCCACGGCCTCGTTCAGATAGCGCTCCACCACCTCCTGAATGTTCACGTCCAGCGAGAGCACCAGATTGGAGCCGTCCTTGGCGGCGTAGGTGGTGGCGTTTTCATCGGCAATGGCGTTGCCGTAGGCGTTGCGCAGGGTGATGGTGCGGCCATTCACACCGGCCAGCGTGGACTCATAGGAGTTTTCCAGACCGTACACGCCCTGACCATCCGCATTGCAGAAGCCCAGCACGGCGGCGGCAAAGCGGCCGTAGGGGTAATCACGCTGGAAGCCCTTGGAGGCCGACACCGACACCCGCCCCTTGCGGACAGTGGGGGTGCCGTCGTCGCCCTCCTGCTGGCCCAGGCCCAGCTTGGCCAGAATCTTTTCCAGCGCACCGGCGGATTTTCCGCTCTTGCTGTGGGCCTTGTTGTAGGTCTTGACGTATTCCTCAATGGAGAGCTTGATGGCGTTGTTGACCTTGGTGGCCAGCACCTGATAGGAGCTTTCGTTTTGGGAGAGGGCATCGCAGACCGCCTGATACTGGGTCTGGTACTCTGCCGAAGTGGTATCCACGCTGTCCAGACTCTCGCCGTCGCCCGAAAGCAGACGCAGGGTGATCTGGGTGCAGACCTCCTTCATGGCGGCCTCATCGATGGTGCGAGTCTCCGCCTTGGTATCCTGATCGGTGGTGGTGGTATACAGGGCCGTGCTGTAAGAGGGGTCGGCCCAGATGGTCCAGACCACGCTGGTGGAGGCCAGCGTGATGCCGCTGGTGTCGTAGATCTCACCGCGGGTGGTCTGAATGGTGCTGTCCAGCAGCTGCTGCTCGGCGGCGTACTGGCGGTAGGTGGCACCGTCGCGGATTTGGATCTTGTACAGGCTGTAGATCACGGTCAGCGCGGCGACCACCACAAGAAGCACGGCGGCACCAAAGCTGATATGACGCAGCCGGGCACTGAGCCGTGCGTGCGGGTCCGCACTGCGGCGGCGGGTACTGTTCTTTTGGGATTGGAGGATGGTGTTTGCATTGCGTACTCCCGAAGAAACCGAAAAAAGCGTGCGCTGCCGCACGCTTTTCGTTGTTTGGTTTATTTTGCCGTTCTGACAGAGGCAAGAATGGTCATTGCCCCATCGTGGAGCAGATCCGACCACTGCCGCACAGCGGATGCCTTGCGCACCAGAACGCTGCCCTCATCCAGCCGGATGTAGGTGATCTGGCTGGGGTCGATCTTCATCAGCCCCAGGCGGGTGGCGGTCTCCTCAACACTTGTGATGTTGGTGCGGCTGTTCAGGGCACTGTTGTAGTATGTATACTGGCTCTGCTCGCTCACAAGCGCTGCCTTGGCGCTCTGGATCTGAGAATTCAGCTCCACCAGCTGTGCCTCGCTCCACAGCAGGCTCACCGCAAAGCCCACCAGCAAAGCCGCGCCCACCAGCTGCAGCGCGTGCTGCATGGCGGCCCGCACGGGGTTCAGCCGCTTTTTGCCGCCCTTTTCTACCCGCAGCGGAACTTTAGGCTGTGCCTGCGGCGCTCTTCTGCGCCGAACCTCTGTCATATCGTATGCTGCCTGACCCATGGTGATCTCCTCCTCACATCTCCGGGGCTTTGCCGCCCTCAGATCTTTTCCAAAACCCGCAGGTGGGCCGAGCGGCTGCGCCGGTTCTCTTCCAGCTCCTGCGTGTTGGCTTCAATGGGTTTGCGTGTGATCAGCTTTGCCTTGGCCTTGCCGCCGCAGACGCACACCGGGAACTCCGGCGGGCAGGTGCATGCGGTGGACCAGCGGCGGAACTTGTTCTTTACCAGCCGGTCTTCCAGCGAGTGGAATGTGATGACGCAAAGTCGCCCACCCGGGGCAAGATGCTCAAAAATGGTGTCCAGCCCCTCCTCCAGAGCGTCCAGCTCATGGTTTACCGCAATGCGCAGTGCCTGGAAGGTGCGGCGGAGGGGTTTTTGTTCTTCCGGCGCTCCGCCGGGGCATGGCGCTGGCCACGATATCCGCCAGCTGCAATGTCGTTTCAATGGGAGCCGTCTCCCGCGCCTCCACGATCTTGCCCGCGATCTGCCAGGCAAAGGGCTCCTCGCCGTAATCCCGCAGGATGCGGGCCAGCTCCTCCCGGCTCTCGCTGTTCACGAGATCGGCGGCCGTCTCACCCTCCTGGCTCATCCGCATGTCCAGCGGGGCATCTGCCCGGTAGGAAAAGCCCCGGGCCGCGTCATCCAGCTGATGGCTGGACACCCCCAGATCGAGCAGCGCGCCATTGATGGTTTCAATGCCCAGCTGCTCCAGAGCTTGTCCGGCATAGCGGAAGTTGATCTGCACCACGGTGGCAGGCAGGCCCGCCAGCCGGGCCCGGGCCGTCTGCACGGCATCGGGGTCCTGATCCAGCGAGATGAGCCTGCCGCCCTGCTCGCCGTTCAGCCGCAGGGCGATCTGGCGGGAGTGCCCCGCGCCGCCCGCCGTGCCGTCCAGATAGGTGCCCGCCGGGTCGATCTTCAGGCCGTCCAGGCACTCGTTCAGCAGCACCGGGACATGCTCAAACGAGGCCGGGTCAAAGGGCTGTGCTGTTTTTTCTGTGTCCATGTTCCCAGCCTCCTTTCAAAACTCAGATAAGATCCTGCATCTGCCGCCCTTTTCTGCCCGGAACTGCTGCCCGGGAAAGCGGCCTGCGGCCTGCCGGGAGTTTGTGGCCCGGTCAGCCTTGAGGATACAATTTTATTGTAACAAAACAGGCCCCTGATTGCAAGAGTTTCCCTTTTGTTTTTTCTCTCAAAATGTACCAAAAAAGCCCCTGCAAGCCGTCGTTTTTGCTTGCAGGGGCCGGAAGCTCTCACCGGGAAATTTCACATTCCCGCATCAGAGCTGTTTCCGGGGGCTCTGGCGCAGGTTTGCACGGACATTTTTGACCTGTGCGGCGTTTTCCGCCATCGTCTCTTCCGTGGTCTTGAGCATATTATCACAGTAGTCGGTCACGGTCTGGCGGACAGTGCGGGCCTCGGTCTGGGCGGCAGAGACGATCTCTCCGGCGCGCTGCTGGGCCGCCTTGACGATCTCGGCCTCGCTCACCAGCACACGGGCGCGCTCCTCGGCCTTTTTTACAATGGCCTGCGCCTGTGCGTTGGCCGATTCGATGAGCTGGGCACGGTCGCTGACAATGGACTGGGCCTGCCGCAGCTCCACAGGCAGGTTCTGGCGGATCTCGTCCAGATAATCCCGGATCTGCTCCACATCCACGATGCGCTTGCCGCCCGAAAGGGGCATTCCGGCGCTCTCCTCCAGCGTATCCTCAATGGTATCCAAAAGCTCGTTTACGTTCATTCCGCATCTCCCTCTCCGTCGCTCTGCCGGGGCTTACCATACTTCCACAGCAGGACTTTGCCGTATTTATACTGTTTTTTCAGGATCATGCCGCCCACCTCGGCAGGCAGCACCAGGCCGGTCTCACTCTCGCAGATCACGATGCCGCCCGGAGCCAGGCATTTGTCCACGCCGGGCAGGATCTTTTCCAGCGTGCCGGTGTGGAAGGGCGGGTCCAGCAGCACGATGTCGAACTGCTCATGGCAGGCGGAGAGATACCGGGCCGCCTCGCCGATGTTGACCCGGCTGCGGTCAAACACGCCGCAGTTCTTGCAGTTTTTCATCACGATGTTCACGGCGTCGCGGTTTTCATCCAGGAACACGCACCGGGCCGCCCCGCGGCTCAGGGCCTCGATGCCCAGCTGGCCGCTGCCTGCGTAGAGGTCGAGCACCCGGGCACCGGGCAGGTCGAACTGGACGATGCTGAACATAGCCTCCTTGACCTGATCCATCGTCGGGCGGGTGATCTCGGTGCCGGGCAGGGCTTCCAGCCTGCGGCCCCGTGCTTCTCCTGCAATAACGCGCATGTATCTGCCTCCTTCTCCCGCTGTCCGGGCCCCCTGCCCGGCCAGCAGCTGTTTCGTGTTTTCGTATCTCCATATTATCGTCAAAACGCAACTCTTTGTCAAGGGCGCGCGTTGCACTCAGGGTGCAATTGTGCTAAAATCAGGGCAACGCGCCCCATATGCGGCGTGTTTTGCCAAAAAAGGAGAGTATCTGCTTATGAAAGTCCTGCTCATCAACGGCAGCCCCCACGAGAAGGGCTGCACCTATACCGCCCTGTCCCTGATCGCCGGGGAGCTGAACGCCAGCGGCATTGAGACCGAGATCCTGAACGTCGGCACAAAGCCGGTGGGCGGCTGCATCGGCTGCGGCGGCTGTGCCGCCGGTAAGGGCTGCGTGTTCGGCGGCGTGGTCAACGAGGCCATCGAAAAGGCCAAGACCGCCGATGCCTTTGTGTTCGGCACACCGGTCCACTACGCATCCGCCTCCGGCAACATGACCAGTTTCATGGACCGTCTGGCCTACGCGGGCGGCAAGTATCTGGCCTACAAGCCCGCTGCCATCTGCGCTTCGGCCCGCCGCGCCGGCACCACCGCCACGCTGGACCAGCTGGTGAAGTACCCCGAGTTCTTCCACATGCCGCTGGTCAGCGGTTCCTACTGGCCCATGGTCCACGGCTCCAAGCCCGAGCAGGTGCTGGAGGATGAAGAGGGCTGTGCCGTGATGCGGGAGCTGGGCCGGAACATGGCCTGGCTGCTCAAGTGCATCGAACTGGGCAAAGAAAACGGCATCACCCACCCCGAGAATCCCCGCCGCCCCATGACCAATTTTATCCGCTGAACCCTGTGTTTTCCCTGCGCCTCTGTCCTCCCTGGCAGGGGCGTTTTTTGTCGTCAATCCGCATAAAAAGAGCTCTCTTTTTCTGTTCCTCTCACAATTTTCTCTTTCTGCGATCCATGCTATAATGAAGATGAGATCAGAGAAGTTCACCCCATACTTTCTCAAAAAGGAGGCGTTTACCATGAAAAAGATTCTTTCCGCATTTTTCGCCGCTTTTCTTCTGGCAAGTCTATGTGTTCTTCCCGCATTCGCAGTGTCTCAGGCTCGTTCTGTAAATGCTACAACAACTGCCGAAACCGTGTCCCTTGTCTGCGAATATTGCGGACAGAGCGATATGATTTGTGTGGATGAGTATTATGCTTCCTGGTATACAGTCAATTTTATTCCTTGTCAGGGACGCGATCCCCGATATAATGATTCGGTCGAGAATCGCACTCATGTTGAAATTTATCAATGTCAATCCTGTAAGTTTGGCACCAGCGTAGTTTCTACGGAAGAGCAGATTTCCCACAAACATCCTGCTATGCGTGCCTACGACCTTCCCAGATTCTGATACTTCCTTTGCGCCTCTGTCCTTGTCGGCAGGGGCGTTTTTGATTTTAGCAGCTTTTTCTGCAAAAACGGAAAAAATAAGGGATGGAGTGCTTTTTTCGTTCACAACTTTGTGGTAGCATAAGGGTAAGAATTATTTTGTGCAGAGCGATGGAGACAGGCTATGGAACACTACGACTGGAACGACGGCTGGCTGTTTGCCCCCACCTTTGATCCCGCCATCGTCCGCCCCGAATGCACCGGGGTGGAGCTGGAGCCGGTGCGCTTGCCCCACACGGTCAAAACGCTGCCCTACAACTATTGCAACGAGAACGAATACCAGCGGGTGTCCGGCTACCGGCGGGAGTTTTTTGCGCCCAAAGAGTGGCAGGGCCGCACGGTACTGCTGACCTTTGGAGCCGTGGCCCACGATGCCACCGTGTTCTGCAACGGGCGGCGGGTGTTCCACCACGGGTGCGGCTACACCGCTTTCACTGTGGACCTGACCGAATCGCTGCTGCTGGGCCAAAAAAATGTGGTGGCTGTCCGGTGCGACAGCCGGGAGGACCTGAACATTCCCCCCTTCGGCGGGCAGATCGATTTTCTGACCTACGGCGGCATCTACCGAGCCGTCAGTCTGGACGTGAAGGAGCCCGCCTACCTGCGCGACATCTTCATCGAGGCGCAAGCCGAGGGCGATTTCCGCATCTATTCCTCCACAGTGGGCGAGACCATCGGCTGCACCCTGCAGGCCGAGATCCGCAGCCCCGCCGGGAGCAGAGCCCTGTACAGCGGTGAGCTCAGCCTGCCCATTGTGGGCACCCTGAACGGCGTGCACCCCTGGAGCGTGGAGCACCCCTTCCTCTATACCCTGACCGTCCGGCTCATCCGGCCCGGCACCAGCGGCCTGCCCGACCGGGTGCTGGACGAAAAGAGCACCCGGTTCGGCTTCCGCACCATCCAGTTCGTGGCCGGGGGCTTTTATCTGAACGGCCAGCGGGTGGAGCTGCGGGGCCTGAACCGGCACCAGAGCTACGCCTATCAGGGCTATGCCATGCCGGACAGCATTCAACAGCTGGATGCCCAATTGTTGAAAAAGCAGCTGGGCTGCAATGCAGTGCGCACCAGCCACTACCCCCAGAGCCCGGCTTTTCTGGATGCCTGCGATGAGCTGGGCCTGCTGGTGTTCGTGGAGATGCCCGGCTGGCAGCACATCGGGGATGAAGCCTGGCAGGCCCAGGCATTGCAGAACTGCCGCGAGATGGTCTGCCAGTGCCGCAATCACCCCAGCGTGTTCCTGTGGGGCGTGCGGGTGAACGGCAGTTCCGACAACGAGGCCTTTTACAAGCGCACCAACGAGGCTGTCCATCGGCTGGACCCCACCCGCCCCACCGGCGGCGTGCGGATCGCCCACAAGAGCCAGCTGCTCGAGGATGTTTACGCCTACAACGATTACTCCTACTCCGGCCGGGGCCCGGGCTGTGAGCCCCGGTCTGCCGTTACGCCTGACCTGCGCAAGGGTTACCTCATCAGCGAGTTCGGGGGCCAGCAGTTCCCGGCCAAAGCCTTTGACGACGAGCCGCACCGGCTGGCACAGGCTCTGCGCCACGCCGCCGTCCTCAACGATGCCATTGCCCAGCAGGGCGTGGCCGGTGCCCTTGGCTGGTGCATGGCCGATTACAACACCCACCGGGAGTTCGGCAGCGGCGACCGCATCTGCTACCACGGCGTGACGGACCTGTTCCGCAACCCGAAGCTCTCTGCCGCCGTCTACGCCAGCCAGAAAACGCCCCGTTCCCCTTCGGACGTGGTGTTCGAGGTCTCTTCCAGCATGGCGCTGGGCGACCACCCCGGCGGCTTTGCCGGGGCCTGCTGGGTGTTCACCAACGCCGAGAGCGTCCGCCTCTACCGGGGCAACGATTTCATTGCCGAGTTCACCCCCGACCGCCGGGGCCGCTTTGCCGCCCTGCCGCACCCGCCCATCGAGATCCAGGATTTCGTCGGCTCCCTGCTGGAAAAGTATGAGGGCCTTGACCAGAGCACGGCCCCGCAGGTGGCAGCCATCCTCAACGAGATGCGCCGGGACGCGCTGAACCTTTCGCCTCTCTCCCGGGCGCGGATGCTCTCCCTGCGGCTGAGCGCAAACGACCTGCTCCGGATGTACTACAAATACATCGGCGTGCTGGGCGGGCCGTCCAGCGTTTACCGGTTTGAGGCAGTCTGGCACGGGCGCACCGTCCGCACCGTGGTCAAGGAGCCGGTGCAGTCGGTCCGGCTGGAATGCGTGGTGCGCAACCCCATCCTGACCGACGGCCCCACCTGGGACTGCGCGGCGGTCAGCCTGCGGGCCATCGACCAGAACGGCAACCTGCTGCCCTACTGCGGCGAGGCCGTTCAGCTCAGCGTGGAAGGCCCGGTAAAGATCCTGGGCCCGGCCATCGTCCCCCTGCGGGGCGGCATGGCGGGCACCTACCTTGCCACCACCGGTGAAGCAGGCCGTGCCGTGCTGCACTGCCGGATGGAGGGCGCGCTGGATGTGGAGGCCGCCCTGACTGTGCGCAAGCGCTCCGGTGCAGAGAATGCCAATTAAATTTCGTCCTTTCATGGTAGATTTGCAATCTGTTCAAAGTTTTATCATGGTTGGCTGATATTCTATTGTTGTGAACAATCAAACGCCCTCTCCGTCCATGCGTCCGCGTGGCTGAGAGGGTTATTCTTGAGGACAAAGGACCGGAAATCTATGAGAGAGAAACTTCGTCAGTTTATGATCGGCCGCTATGGCACCGATGGCCTGAACCAATTCCTGAGCATTGCCTCGCTGGTGCTGCTCCTCATCGCCATCATCAGCCGGGTCAGCCTGTTCACCTATCTGGGCGCGGCCCTGCTGATCTTCTGCTACTACCGCACCTTCAGCCGGAACATCTCCAAGCGCACCGAGGAGAACTACAAGTTCTACACCCTGAAGGATCGGGTGGACAACAAGTTCAAGGGCTGGAAAGAGCAGTGGGCCAACCGCAAGGTCTATCACTACTACCGCTGCCCCCAGTGCCGCCAGAAGCTGCGCGTGCCCCGCGGCCGCGGCCGCATCCAGATCTCCTGCCCCCGCTGCGGCACCCAGTTCATCAAGAAGAGCTGAGCCATGTTCGGATATGTTATCCCGAATCAGGCCGCGCTCAGCCCGGAGGCGCAGGCGCGGTACCGCGCGGCCTACTGCGGGCTCTGCCGCCGCATCGGCGCGCTGCACGGCACCCGGGGGCGGCTGACCCTGAGCTATGACCTGACGTTTCTGAACCTGCTGCTGTGCAGCCTGTACGAGGGCGAAAGCGCCTGTGTGACAGGCTGTGACCACTGCCCCATCCACCCCATCCGGAAGGTGGAGTGGCGTTCCAGCGGCCCCACCGATTACTGTGCAGACCTGAGCGTGGCTTTGCACTACTACAACGCGCAGGACAAGTGGAACGATGACCACAGCCTGCTGGGCCTGGGCTTTGAAAAGATGCTTGCCGCCCCCACGCAACAGGCCGCCGCCCGCTGGCCCCGCCAGTGCAGCGCCATCCGCACCTGTCTGGATCGGCTGGCCCGGTACGAAGCCGAGGGCAGCGAGGATCTGGATGCCGTTTCCGGCTGCTTTGGGGAGCTGATGGCCGAGCTGTTCGATTACCGGCAGGACCACTGGTCGCCGGAGCTGCGCAGCATCGGCTTCCATCTGGGCAAGTATATCTACCTGCTGGATGCCTACGACGACCTGGCCCGGGACGAGCGCAGGGGCGCATACAATCCCCCTGCGCACCCTGAGCAGAGAGCCCGGGTACGAGGAAGAGATGCGGGAGATCTTTGAGCTGCTGCTGGCCAACTGCGCCCGCAGCTTTGAGCGCCTGCCCTGTGTGGAGGACGTTGACCTTCTGCGCAACATCCTGTATTCGGGCGTGTGGCTCAAATATCACTGCAAAAATGCAAAAAAGAAGGACAAAACCGCCTGATCCCGGCGGTTTTCCTTGATTTTTCCGTTCCAGTCCTGTACACTAAAGATTGCTTGTGCGGTACAATGGCCGCACAGATGGTAATAGAGACGTGAGGAAGTAGACCGATGAGAGACCCCTATGAGGTGCTGGGCATCCAGCGCGGTGCAAGCGATGAAGAGATCAAAAAGGCATACCGGGCCAAGTGCAAGCGCTGGCACCCTGACCTGAACCCCAACGACCCCACCGCTGAAGAGCACTTCAAGGAGGTGCAGGCGGCATACGATGCCATCACCAAGGGCGAGACCGGCCCCCAGATGGGCGGCGGCTACGGCGGTGCCTACGGCCAGCAGAGCGGCCCCTCCTACGGCGGCTATCAGCAGGGGTACCAGCAGAACGGTTACTCCAACGGGGATTTCGGAGACTTCGGCTTCGGCTACGACCCCTTCGGGTTCGGGTTTGGCTTTGGCGGCAATTATCAGCAGCAGCGCGGCCCCGGCTACAATGGTGCAGACACGCCTGAGATGCAGGCCGCACGCAACTTCATCGTCAACCAGCGCTACCCCGAGGCCCGCCGCGTGCTGGACGGCATCACCGTGCGCACCGCCCGGTGGTATTATCTCTCCTCGCTGGCCAATCAGGGTCTGGGCAACAGCATCGATGCCCTGCAGGATGCCCGCCGCGCCGCCCAGATGGAGCCCGGCAACACTGAATACCAGATGAACCTGCGCAATCTGCAGGACCCGGGCCGCACCTACCGCACCCAGACCACCTACGCCCAGCCCGGCGGCCTGATGCGCTGGTGCTGGAGCATGATCCTGCTCAACCTGCTGTGCAACTGCTGCTGTGGCGGCGGCTGGGGCTGGCGGTTCCGGATGTAAATAACAAATAGCAAGAGCCACCGCGCGCTGCACGGTGGCTCTTGCTTTATCTGTTCTGAGTTACTTCATCTTTTGTGCCTGGTTCCAAGCCTTGATGACCGCAAATCGGCTCACAGACTTGTTCGGGGCAAAAACGCTGCTGTCCTCATCAGCAGCATCCAGCAGACCGTTTGCAATGGCCCAGCGGGCTGCTTTCTGTGCATCGGTCTGTTCGGCGGCGATGTCCGCATAGAGCGCGGTCACCGCTTCCGGCTTTCCGGCATCCTGCCACAAAAGCAGGGCCAGTTCCTGACGGTTTGTGGGGATGGATGTCCCCTGGGGCAAAACTGCTTTCAGGTATAGCTCGGTGCCGAGGTTATACAGCTGCCAACCGGCAACGGCCACAGTCGCACCGCCCACGACAACGCCGGTCGCCACACCAAGGGCGGTGTAGTCGTCACTCTCGGCAGTTTCCGCAGTACCAAACGCAGCGCTGATGGTAAAGCTCTTACCTGCCGCATCTTCCAGTTCAGGCATCTCAAAGCGCAGGTTCTGGGTCTTATTGCTGAAGTTTCCATCCTTCTTGATGAGGGCGTTCAGCAAGTCAGAAGGGATATCCCAGTACAGGAACGCCATATTCTCCGGCACTTCGCCCACCGTCAGATTGACAGTATCGCCCGCTTTAATAGTAGCAGAAGGTTCACCATTGATTTTGCCATCTTCCACGGTGATCGTATATTCCTTCACCTCAGGGATAGTGGGATTGGGGTCAACCGGGGTGGGAAGGGTCTGGCCCTCAAACACCACCGTCACGGTGACGGTATTGCCTGCGGCATCCACGGTAAAGGCGGCAGTATCGCCGTCATAAGTCTTGGTGGTGCCGTTGCCAAAATCAACGACCCACTGCTTGACGGTACGGCTTGCATCGGCATTCTTAAGGGTGATCTTCTGGCCACTGCCCACAATATAGGCTGCCGGAGTGGCTTCAATGCTATTCTCGGCAAAAAGTGCCATCACGGCAATGCCATTTTCCATGGCACCGATGACATCATTCACGGTGCAGCTATCGTTCAGCCCGGCACCATTGATATCCACGACCTTGAGCTGGTCAACGGATCCCGTCAAGGTCTTGCCAGCAACAAGGCACTCCTCGGGATTCTGTGCAAAGATACCACCAGTAATTTCCTCTGCGTTTTCCACATTTGCAAAGGTGCCGCCAGTGATTTCGCCGCCGGTGACCTTCTCGGCAAACTTGCCGCTTTCCACAACGCCCTTGTTATTCAGGGGTTCAGTCACAGGGTCGGAATCTTCACCCAGTGCCAGCGTGTAGCCACTCTCCAGCGTATAGCCGCCGTCCTCGGTGTCATCATTTTTGGTCAAGCCATCGGTGGGTTTCAGCTCCGTAATGGAATCAGCGGTAAGGGTCAGATTTATAGTATAGAGCGGGGCATCCGTCTTTTGCTGACCATTGAAATTATTCGTGCCAATAAAGTACAGCTTATAAATGTATGTGCCCGGCTTCAAGCGACCGTCCTCATCCATATATTCGGATGCTTTACTCGAATCAATTTCGGTCTCGCCATCTTCTGTATCTACAAATACACGCGGGGCAAAATCGTGCAAGTCGATATCCGGTTCACCCTCGTATGTAATAATCAGCCGGTCAAAAATTTTGTCGAGTTCACTGGCGGGGCTCGTCATTTCAAAGGGTTCATCCTGCATTACAGTTTTACCATCCAACGTAGCAGTAAACTTGGAAGGGTCAATCTCGGCAGGCTCAATTTTGAACTGCCAAACGCCGTCATTCTGCTGGGTGGCACCGTTCACAGTAACACGCACACAATAAGTACCAACATTGGTGGGGTGCTCTACTTTCACCCATTCTCCGCTTGTTTGCTCAAGGAGATAGTATTCCGTGGCAACCTTATCTTCGCTGTATTTCGTACTGCTCAGTTTCGGCTCAAAGCTCGCACCGTCATATACTTTGCCCGCTTTCATCTCATCGGTGACGGTAAAATCTTCTTGAGCGGGGGCAACAATAAGGTTCCAAGTAGCAAACACCTTTCCCTCTGTATTGACTTTCCAACCGTTCAGGTTCTTACTCCCCTTGAACCATGCTTTGACAATATAAGTACCCGGTTTAGAAATAACCTCAGTCAATTTGGTCGTTCCATCTGCCTGATACCACTCAAACCCAAAGAACTTGTCATACGGGCCTGCATTGATGTCTGCTTCCGTAGTATGCGTTATAGTAGCATCTCCATCCTCACCAAGAGTCTGGTAAACATTGCCGCCGGTCGGGTCAATAACCTGGTCTTTAAATTTAATTGTAAAGTCTTCGTTTTTCGGATCTGCCTTGTTGATGGTAAACTCTTTTACAACGAACTCTTCGCCTACCGTTATCTTTGCATAGTAGGTTCCCGCATTTTTCAACTCAGCTTCAGCACCGGTGCACTCCGCATTATCGTAGTACGCCACACTCGCAACTGTGTATTTTGTACTCGTGACTTCCGGTTTCTGCACTGCACCGTTGTAAGTGAGTTCCGAAATCGTGAAGTCATCCGCACTGATGCTCTCCGTGCCCGCATCCCCGGAGGAGGTATCACTGAAAGCAGTTATGCTGCTTTCAGATACCCCCCCCCCCGAATGCAAATGCATTCATAGGAGAGACAGCTACTGCCATGCACACCGCAAGCGATGCACTGACAACACGTTCCCATGACTTTCTTTTCATGTTGTTCCTCTTTCTGCGGCCCCAAAACCGCAATTTTATTGGGCAAATAACCCGATTACAGTATAACATAAAAACACCCTGACAAACGGCGTTTATCAGGGTGAAAATTTATGATTCTTAATTCTTAAGGTTGAAAGTGTTTCAGGTCAATTGATTATAATCGTCCGGCTGATCTCGCTGCTGGAGTAGTTTCCGGCGGCCTTGGCCGTCTGGACATACTCGCCGGGCTCGGTGGGGAATCCGCTCTGGGTCGTGCCCAGGAAATCGAAGAGACCGCTCTTCTTTTTATAGGTGTAGGTCACCTTGCCGCCCTCGACCACCTGGCCGTCGCTCTCGACCACTGCGGTGACGTTGTAGTTCTGGGCTTCCGCCGCAGTCATGCTGGCGGGGAGCTCCTGTGCCCAGTAGACACGCACCCCCGCACTCTTGGGCTTGATGCGGAAGAACGCCATACCGGCGGTGTTCACATCACCGGATTCCAGCGCCACAGCACCGCCCACATAGCTGCCGGCTTCCGTAGGCTGCTCGTCCAGATAGATGCGGCTGAACACGCCCTCGGGCAGATATTTGCGGATGAGCTCCAGCGACAGCTTCATGCCGGTGGAGACATCCTTCAGCGTGGGGATGTAGAATTTCAGGACATCCATCACAGAGACCACCTCATCAGCCACCCGCAGCAGCACGCTCACGTCGTTGCCGTCGATCAGCTGCTTGATGTAGGCGTAGATGTTGAACTCCTCTTCCTGCTCAGGGTTCGCCGACATCTTTTTCGGCAGAGGGATCATCTTGAGCAGGGTGCGGATCTTGCCCGAAAGGATCAGGGTCACATAGCCCTGCGCTTCGCCGCTGGTGCCCATCACCACGCCGATATACTGGGTATCTGCCGGGGTGGTCTGGACGCTCAGGGTAAAGGGGGAGCCATAGGTCAGATCCCCGTCTGCGGTCAGGCGGATCGAGACAACGCTGTTGTTCTCATCCACGCCTGCGGTGGTCAGGTCAGGCAGTGCGCTGCCCGCCGAAGCCGCCAGCGCCGGTGTGGCCGCCGCACTCAGGGCGAACACTGCCGCCAGCAGCAATGAGATCAGCCGTTTGGTTTTCATCAGCCAAAGACCTCCTTTTATATAGGTTCTTGTATCATGCAAAAATAAGGGTGCGGGGAACACACAGCACAGTGTCCCCGCACCCTCATTTTACCGCATTGTACCGTACAGGTCAATAACGGGATTCAAGTTAAATTTTGCTCAGCTGCGGGCCCTGAGCGGTATCCTTGACGGCCCAGCCCATCTCGGTGAGCTGTGCGCGGATGGCGTCGGCGGCAGCCCAGTCCTTGGCCTTCTTGGCGGCGGCGCGCTTCTCCACCAGCTCAGTCACCTCAGCGGGCACCTCGTCCTTCTTGCGGTTGTACATCAGGCCCAGCACGCCGGTGATCTCATCGAACGCCTTGGCGGCAGCCTCCAGCGCAGCCTTGGAGGAAGCAGCAGACAGGGTGTTGATCTCCTTGACCAGATCGAACACGGCAGCCAGCGCATCGGGGGTGTTCAGGTCATCGTCCATGGCCTTGCAGAACTTGGCGCGGGCCTCGTCTGCCTTGGCAGTCAGGGTCTCATCGGTGCCGAACGCGGTCTTGCTCAGGGCAAAATCGAGGTTCTCACGGCAGGTGTAGAGGCGCTCGAGGCTGTTCTTGCAGCTCTCGATGAGGTCCACGGTGTAGTTCAGCGGCATCCGGTAGCCGGCGGTCAGCATGAAGTAGCGGATGGGCTCGTAGCCGTAGAGGTTGGCCACGTCGCGGACGGTGAAGAAGTTGTGCAGGCTCTTGGACATCTTCTGATTATCCACGTTGATGAAGCCGTTGTGCATCCAGTAGCGGGCGAACTCGCAGCCGTTGGCGCACTCGCTCTGGGCGATCTCGTTCTCGTGGTGGGGGAAGATCAGGTCCTGACCGCCGCAGTGCAGGTCGATGGTCCTGCCCAGATGGGTGCGGCTCATGGCACTGCACTCGATATGCCAGCCGGGGCGGCCCATGCCGTAGGGGCTTTCCCATGCGGGCTCGCCGGGCTTTGCGGCCTTCCAGACGGCGAAGTCGGCGGGGTCTTCCTTCAGGTCGTCCTCCATCTGGCTGCGCAGCTCGCGGTTGCCGCTCTCGAGGTCGTCCAGCTTGAGGTGGCTCAGCTTGCCGTACTCCGGGTCGCTCTTGACGCGGAAGTAGACATCCCCGTTCTTGGCAACGTAGGCGTGGCCGGAATCGATCAGGTCCTTGACGATGTCGAGGATCTGCTGGATATGCTCGGTAGCGCGGGGCTGGACGGTGGGCTTTTTGCAATTCAGACCGGCGGCATCCTTGAGGTACTCGGCCTCGAAGCGCTGGGCCACTTCCTTCATGGAGGTGCCCTCTTCCTGGCCCTTCTTGATGAGCTTGTCGTCGATGTCGGTGATGTTGGAGACATAGATGACCTTGTTGCCGCGGTACTCAAGGTAACGGCGCAGGGTGTCGAAGACGATGAGCGGGCGGGCATTGCCGATGTGGATATAGTTGTAGACGGTGGGGCCGCAGACATAGATGCGGTATTCGCCGGGCACCTGCGGCACAAACTCTTCCTTCTGGCGGGTCAGGGTGTTGAAAATCTGCATAAGAACTCTCCTTCTTGTAGGGCAAACAAAAGCCGCAGCAGAACCTCTCAGTCTCGCTTCACTCGCCAGCTCCCCTAATGGGGGAGCCCTTGGCAAAGAGGGCAGCTCCTGCGAATCTGCCTGAAAAAACAAAAGCCCTCAAAGCAATATGATATCGCATATCACTTCGAAGGCGGTTTTCAAAATCGCGGTTCCACTTCTGTTTGTCGCTCAAAGCCGATAACGGCGGCTGCCGCGCCGCGATACTCCCCAACAGGTTTCCCGCGGCGTGCTGTCCGGGCGCACTTCACGCTGCGGTCTGCAAACAGGCTCCCAGCCAACGGCCCGTTCTCTCTGTCCAGCTCACCTTTGCGCTACTCTGCCCGGGTAAACGCATTTTTCCTGATACATCTGTATTATAGCCGGGCCGGGGGGAGAAGTCAAGCAGAACGCAGGCGCCGGCATTTCAGCGGCAGCTCTGCACCGATTCAATCGATCTCGTGCTTTTTACAGAAGTGCCTGCTGGCAAAGTACATTCCCGCCCAGATGGCGATGGCAAGCACGAGGTAGAACGGGTTCTTCATGGCAGACACCAGCGACTGCCCGAAAAGGGCCATCATGGCCACCATCACGCCCTTGCCCAGCAGCATGGTAACAAGGTAGCGCTTCTCGTCAAAATCAGAGATGCCAAAGGCAAAGTGCATAAAGGACGAGGGCGTAAAGGGCAGGAGCGACAGCATGAACAGGGACGCGGTGTCGAACCGGCTGACCCATTGCTCCGCCTTTTGCAGCTTGGCGGAGCGGCGGGCAAATTTCCAGAAAAAACGCTTGACGACACGCCGCCAGAGCAGGAACATCACAGTGCCGCCCAGCATCACCCCGGCCCAGCTGTACACAAAGCCCAGAAGCCCGCCGTGGGCCGCAACATTCAGCGCCACAATGGCGATGAGCGGCAGCGGTGGAAAAAAGGATTCCACCATCGCAAGGATCACGGGCGCAATGGGGCCAAGGTCGCCAAAGCCTTCCAGCAGGGCCTCCCAGAATTCCAGCGTTCCCAGCTGGTGGAGCCAGCCTATCATCGTCATTTCCATCCCGCGTGTTCCTTCCCTCTCATTTTTCTTTAGTATATCCGGTTTCTATGACACGCCCGTGAACAAAATACGAGCTTTTTTTGTCCTATCACCTATACTACGAGACTGCGGGGGCGTTTCCTGCACAGGGCGGGGATCTTTATGCTTTTCCGGCGGCTTCGGCAGCGGCCTTTTCGGCCCGGGCCTGCATCCGCTCGATCTGCTGGGCGCGCATCCGCTCCCAGCGGGCAAGTCCGGCTTCGTCCGGGATCTGGACGCAGCGGGCAAAGCTCCAGTGCAGGCCGTCCCGCCGGGCCAGCTTATAGCGCTGGAATACGCCCTTTCCAACCTCATTGCCGGTACCGGCGCAGGCAGGGCAGACCGACAAGGTATACCAGCCGCTGTTGCCCTTTTTCAGCCAGATATCGTCCGGCTGCAGATCCCCGCCGCACACCGGGCAGCTGGCAGTGATGATCTTTGGGTCGCTGCGCCAGGCAGACTGCTCCACATAGCCGCGGAACACCCGGAAGTCCCGGTAATCGCCGGGGGCGGGGCAGAGGCTCGCCCGCAGGGATTCCTCCTCGGTGGGGTAGGCCGCCAGACCCGCCCGCAGGTCAAGTTTGCGGCAGACATCGGCGGTGTAAAGGGTATCGGACAGGGCATCGTGGAACGGGCGCTCCATCGGGATGCCCATCCGGGTCACAACGCTTTCCAGCGTCATGCCCTCGCCCTCCTTGCGGGGGTGCTCCCGCAGGAAGACCTGCTGCAGATCATACCAGACGGTCGGGCGGCTCTCATCCAGATTGCATAGGAAGAGATTCTGCTTGAGCACCGGCACATCGTCCATGCCCCACTCCGCAAACTCGGCGTCCGGGCCGCACCACTTCATAAAGCGGCGCAGCCCCTGCACGATGGGCTCGCCCCGGTCCAGGTCGGCCTGGGTCAGGCCCGTCACCTTGGCGATGTGGTGCTGCAGGGTGCGGAAAATGCGGGGCCGCAGGTGGATGGAGAAGGTATCCAGCACGTTGGCATCCTCGTCGATCTTCACTGCGCCGATCTCGATGATCTCGCCCCGGAAGGTCTGCTGCACGCCATGATAATTAAAGTTATACGGCTTATAGCCGATGTTCCATTCCAGATCAAATAAAACCAGATTGCGTGGCATTGTTGTTTGTGTTCCTCTCAGTTCAGGATAAATTTTTCGATGGCCTCGGCCACGCCGTCGTGGTTGTTGTCGGCGGCGGTGACGTAATCGGCCACAGCCTTGACGGCATCCTCGGCATTCTGCATGGCAACGCCCACCCCGGCATAGGAGATCATGGAGCGGTCGTTCAGGCCGTCGCCGCAGGCCATCAGGTTCTCCCGGGTCAGGCCCATCCGCTCCAGCAGGGCGGCAAGGCTCCTGTCCTTTGCCACGCCCAGCGGCACGGCCTCGATGAAGAACGGGCTGGAGGGGTACAGGTCGATCCGGCCCGCAAACTGCTCCTTTCCGGCGGCACAGACAGCATCCCGCCGGGCAGGGTCGAGGGTGATGAGCATTTTGCAGATCGGATAGTCCACATAGGAGGCCAGATCATCCACATGGATCATCGGCAGCTTTGTGGTAAAGCACTCCTTGTTTGCCCACACGTCCTGATCCCGCTCACACACGATGCCCTCGCTGTTATAGGTCAGGATGGCCACGTCCTGCCGGGCTGCAAATTCGCAGAGCTCCGGGACGAACTCCGCTCCCAGCTGCACCTGATACAGGGCCTCGCCGGTCACGCAGTCCACGATCTTGCCGCCGTTGTAGGCCAGCACACAGCCGCCCTTTTTGTCCAGCCCCAGCTCCTTTGCCAGCGGCAGAATGCCCGCTGTGGGGCGGCCGGAGGCCAGCACGATGGTCACGCCCTTTGCCACGGCGGCATCCAGCGCCGCGCGGGTGCGGGGGAGTCACTTTCTTTTCGTCATTGGTCAGGGTGCCGTCCAAGTCCAGTGCCAGCACCCGGATATTCGATCTTGCCATGATTTTTATTCCTCGTTCTCAGGCAGGGGCTTCCCGCCGGATATTTTATTACTTACCCATCTATTTTACAATGCTTTCCCTTTTCTGTAAAGCAGGAAACCTGTTCCTCCGCCCAGAGACAAGCAAAAAAGCCGCCCGGCGAGCAAAACCGGACGGCTGAGAAGGAAGAAAACGCTGTGTTACAGGATGTCGATGTATTCCCCGGCCAGTGCCTTGTTCATGCTGCGGACAGCGCAGAACTTGCCGCACATGGAGCAGGTGTCGCTGTGGTCATCCTCGGGCAGGCGGGCATCCCGAATAGCCTTGGCGGTCTCGGGGTCGAGAGCGCAGGCGAACTGAGCATCCCAGTCCAGCACGCGGCGGGCATCGCCCATCTTGTCGTCGATATCCCGGGCATGGGGGATGCCCTTGGCGATATCGGCCGCATGGGCGGCGATCTTGGAGGCCACGATGCCCTGCTTCACATCGTCCACGTTGGGCAGAGCCAGATGCTCGGCGGGGGTGACATAGCACAGGAAGGCTGCACCGCTCATGGCGGCAACGGCACCGCCGATGGCAGCCGTGATGTGGTCATAACCGGGGGCAATGTCGGTGACGAGGGGTCCCAGCACATAGAAGGGAGCGCCCATGCAGATGCTCTTCTGCACCTCCATGTTGGCGGCCACCTGATTCAGGGGCACATGGCCCGGGCCCTCCACCATGACCTGCACGTTGTGTGCCCAGGCGCGCTTGGTCAGCTCACCCAGACGCACCAGCTCTTCGATCTGGCAGACATCGGTGGCATCGGCCAGGCAGCCGGGGCGGCAGGCATCGCCCAGCGAGATGGTCACGTCGTGCTCGGCGCAGATCTCACAGATCTCGTCAAAGTGCTCGTAGAAGGGGTTCTCGTTGCCGGTCATGCTCATCCAGGCGAACACCAGAGAGCCGCCGCGGCTGACAATGTTCATCTTCCGCTTGTGGGTGCGGATCTGGTCGATGGTCTTGCGGGTGATGCCGCAGTGCAGGGTGACAAAGTCCACGCCGTCCTCAGCGTGCAGGCGCACCACGTCGATGAAGTCCTGCGCGGTCAGGGTGGCAAGGTCGCGCTGATAGTGGATGACGGAATCGTACACGGGCACAGTGCCGATCATCACGGGGCACTCGTGGGTCAGCTTCTGGCGGAAGGGCTGGGTGTTGCCGTGGCTGGACAGATCCATGATGGCTTCCGCGCCCATATTGACGGCGCTCATCACCTTTTCCATCTCCACGTTGTAATCCTTGCAGTCGCGGGAAACGCCCAGGTTCACGTTGATCTTGGTGCGCAGCATGGAGCCGATGCCCTCGGGGTTCAGGCAGGTGTGGTGCTTGTTGGCGGGAATGGCCACCTTGCCCTCAGCCACCAGCTGACGGATCTCCTCCGTGGTGCGGTATTCCTTTTTGGCCACGATCTCCATCTCCGGCGTGACGATGCCCTTGCGGGCAGCGTCCATCTGTGTGGTGTAGTTCTGCATGGTACTTTCCTCCAAATGTTTCTTATATCTTGAACAGCACTTTGCGCGCTGAACGTACCGGAAATAGGTTTTTGCGCAGCCTTTCCTCTGTGCGCAATTGGCTCCCCCTTTGGGGGAGCTGGCATCGCGCCAGCGATGACTGAGAGGGCGAGCCGCCTTACAGCTGCTCCGCCAGTGCCTTCAGCTCCCTGCACTCGGCCTCGATGTCCTCTGCGCCGAAGATCGCACTGACAAGGGCCACACCGTTCACGCCGGTGCCCTTGAGCCGGAGCAGGTTCTCCTTGTGGATGCCGCCGATGGCCACAACGGGGATGTCCACGGCATCGCAGATGGCTTTCATCATGCCCTCGGGCAGAACGTCCACGTCTGCCTTGGTGTGGGTAGAGAAAGCTGCACCCACGCCCAGACAGTCGGCACCGTGCCGGACGGCCTCCAGGGCCTCCTCCACGCTGTGGACGGATACGCCGATCATCATCTCATCGCCCACGCGCTGGCGCACCTGAGCAGCGGCCATATCCTCCTGCCCCACATGGATGCCCTCGGCGTGGCAGCGGATGGCAATGTCCACGTTATCGTTGATGAAAAAAGGCACATTGTATTTTTTGCACAGGTCGTGGAGCTCAAACGCCTCCTTCAGGAAGGCTTCCTCGTCCAGCTCCTTTTCCCGCAGCTGAACGCAGGTCACGCCGCCCTTCAGGGCGCTCTCCACCTGCTGATAGAGGGTCTGACCGCCCACCCAGGCACGGTCGGTGACGGCGTAGAGCCGCATATATTCTTCAGCGCACTTCATACTTGGCACCCTCTTCCAGCTGAGCCGGAGTCATATGATAAATGGCATCAATGATGTAATTGCGGTAGGTAGCGTTGCCGTCCAGCGGGGTCAGCCGTGCATGGGCGATCTCGCCCGCAAGGCCCATGGCGCAGACAGCGGCAGCCGCAGCCTCCAGCGGCTGGCCGGGGTTGGCGGTGATAAAGGCCGCCGTCAGGGCAGAGAGCTGGCAGCCCGTGCCGGTGATGGCGCTCATCATTGGGTGGCCGTTGCGGATGCAGTAGGCTTTTGCCCCATCGGCCACGATGTCAATGGCACCGGTGATGGCCACAACGGCACCGGTCTTTGCGGCAAATGCCTTGGCAAAGGCCACCGCGCCGTCCAGATTTTCCTCGGTGACCCTGTCGGCCACATCGGCATCCACGCCCTTGGTGGTGCCCGCGCCGGAAGCCAGCGTCTTTACCTCGGAGATGTTGCCCCGGATGACCGTGAACCGCACCTCGTCCAGCAGGCGGTAGGCCGTCTCGGTGCGCAGGGCAGAAGCGCCCGCGCCCACAGGGTCCAGCACCACGGGGTGGCCCAGTGCATTGGCCTTTTGCCCGCCTTGAGCATGGATTCAATGGTGCGGCTGTTCAGGGTGCCGATGTTGATGTTCAGCCCGCCGCAGATGGTGGTGATATCCTCCACCTCGGCAGCATCGTCGGCCATAATGGGCGAAGCACCGCAGGCCAGCACCATGTTGGCGCAGTCGTTCACGGTGACGTAGTTGGTGATATTATGGATCAGGGGGCTTTTGGTGCGGACATTGGCAAACTGCTCTGCAAACATGACGCACCCCCGTCAGGAAAGGCGGCTCTGCATGGAGCGCAGGGCACCGGAGTGCTGCAGGCTGTACACCAGCACGCCCGCAATGACCGCACCCACAGCGGTGGAGATGAGGAAGGGCACGATGTAGGCATAGAACGCGATGTCACCGGCGCTCTTGCCCATCAGGCAGATGGCCACCGGGTAAGCGCACAGGCCGCCCAGAATGCTGGTGCCGAACACTTCGCCCACCAGGGTGGCGATCAGGTTTTTGGTCTTTGCGTAGACCAGGCCGCAGAGCAGGGCACCGAACATGCTGCCCGGGAAGGCCATCAGGCTGCCCAGACCCAGGATATTGCGGAGCAGCGAGGCCACAAAAGCCACGCCCACGCCCCACCAGGGACCCAGCAGCACGGCGCAGAGCACATTGACCATGTGCTGCACGAGGGGCACACTTGCTGCCGAACATCGGGAAGCTGAACACACTGCCCACCACGCACAGGGCGCAGAACATTCCAGCGAGAGCCAGCTTTTTCACAGAGAATTTTTTCATTGGAAACTCCTCTTTCTCAAAAAGCGGTCGAGGCTTGCTGGCCTCCTCTCACGCCGGAACACGGCTTCCCATCGCAGTTATTTCAAGGCTCAGGGCGCTCCCCCTCAGCCCGGAGCCGCCCGTTGCGGCGGCTTGCGGCAACAAAAAACAGGAGACACCACAGCGGTGCCTCCTGCAAAAAATCATTTTCCTATGACTTCCTACGGCGGCATTATCCGCATCAGGTCAAGGGTCGAAGTTTGGTTACTTCCTCTCAGCCCGCCTCGAGCTCCCCTGTGTTTTGTTTTTCGTAGGGTATTGTACACCCGCCGGGGCAAAAAAGCAAGAATAAGTTTTTCTTTCGCCTTTTTGCCAAATCGCTTTTACAATTTCCCGGATTATGTTATACTTGTCCCAAATTTCGCAGCGCCCGGGGGAGCCATTCCCCGCTTTGGGGCACTGCCCGGCACAAAAGGAGATTGAAGTTATGGGTCTCATCAAAGCAGCCATGGGCGCGGCATCCGGCGTGATGGGCGACCAGTGGAAGGAATATTTTTATTGTGACGCTCTGCCTGCGGAGGTGCTGGCCGTCAAGGGCCAGAAGCGGACCAACGGCCGCTCCGCCAACCGGCACGGCAGCGAAAACGTCATCTCGGACGGCTCTGTGATCGCCGTGGCCGACGGCCAGTGCGTGCTGATCGTGGAGCAGGGCAAGGTGGTGGACCTCTGCGCTGAGCCCGGCGAGTACACCTACAGCACCGGCACCCAGCCCTCCCTGCTCAGCGGCGGGCTGAAGAACATCGACAGCGTGTTTGCCGAGCTGGGCAAGCGATTCAGCTTTGGCGGGCAGGCTGGTTCCGACCAGCGCATCTACTATATCAATACCCGGGAGCTCACCGGCAACAAGTACGGCACCCCCAACCCGGTGCCTTTCCGGGTGGTGGACCCGCGCGCCGGCATCGATATCGACATCGGCATCCGGTGCTTCGGCGAATACAGCTACCGGGTGGTCAACCCCATCCTGTTTTACACCAATGTCTGCGGCAATGTGGAAAACGCCTACACCCGCGACGCGCTGGACGGCCAGCTCAAGACCGAGCTGATGACCGCCCTGCAGCCCGCCTTTGCCCGGATCAGCGAGCAGGGCATCCGCTACTCCGCCCTGCCCGGCCACACCGCCGAGCTGGCCGAGGCCCTGAATCAGGAGCTGAGTGCCAAGTGGAGCAGGCTGCGCGGCATCGAGATCGTCTCTCTGGGCGTTTCCGGTGTCAAGGCCAGCGAAGAGGACGAGCAGATGATCAAGGAGCTGCAGCGCAGTGCGGCCTTTATGGACCCCACCCGCGCCGCCGCGCATCTGGTGGGCGCACAGGCCTCCGCCATGCAGGCTGCCGCCTCCAACACCGCCGCCGGCCCCGCCATGGCCTTTATGGGGATGAACCAGGCCGCTGCAGCGGGCGGTGTCAACGCCCGGGATCTCTACCAGATGGGCGGCCAGCAGACCGCCGCGCAGCCTCAGGCCGCACCGGCCGCTGGCTGGACCTGCAGCTGCGGCCACACCGGCAACACGGGCAAGTTCTGTGCCGAATGCGGCAAGCCCCGGCCCGAAGCCCCGGCTGTCTGGGTGTGCAGCTGCGGTGCAAAGAACAGCGGCAAATTCTGCTCGGAGTGCGGCAAGCCCCGGCCCGCCGCCAAGTGCGCCAACTGCGGCTTTGTGCCTGCCGACCCGGCCAACCCGCCCAAGTTCTGCCCCGAGTGCGGCAAGCCCTTTGGGGCCTGAGAGGGGTCTGACGCATGGCTGAAAAGACAACGAATTATCAGTGCCCGGCCTGTACCGGCCCCCTGCACTACGATGGTGCCAGCGGCAAGTTGGTCTGCGATTACTGCGGCTCGGCCTACGACGTAAAGGACATCGAGGCCCGCTACGCCAAAAAGCAGGCCGCTGCCGACACTGCCGCCGAGGGCGATGCCAAAAAAGCCGCCCGCCTGCCCCGGCAGGACAGCCCGGTGTGGAGCGAGGCCGAGGCGGAGGGCCTGAACAGCTACTCCTGCCCCACCTGCGGGGCCGAGCTGGTCTGTGACGAGACCACCGCCGCCACCACCTGCCCCTACTGCGGCAACCCCACAGTGCTGGGCGGCAAGCTCTCCGGCAAGCTGAAGCCGGAATACATCCTGCCCTTCAAGCTGGACAAAAGACCGCCATCGCCCAGCTGAGCAGATATTACAAGGGCAAGGCCTTCCTGCCCAAGGCGTTCAAGAGCCAGAACCACATCGCAGAGATCCAGGGCGTATATGTCCCCTTCTGGCTCTACGATGCCAAGGCCGACGCGCGCGGCCGGTACGAGGGCCAGAACTCCGAGAGCCACCGCGAGGGCGATTACATGGTGACCACCACCCAGCACTACGATGTGCGCCGCGAAGGCTCGGCCGACTTTACTAAGGTGCCGGTGGATGGCTCCAGCAAGATGCCCAACACCCACATGGATGCCATTGAGCCCTTTGATTACGGCGACCTGAAGCCCTTCTCCACGGCCTACCTGCCCGGCTATCTGGCCGACCGGTATGACGAGGATGCCGATGCCTGCGCCGAGCGCGCCTACCGCCGGATGTACAACTCCACGGCCGATGCGCTCCACGCCACCACCGGCGGCTACAGCGAGATCCACCCCATTTCCGAGAACATCAACGTGGATATGACCCACGCCCACTACGCCCTGCTGCCGGTCTGGATGCTCCACACCCGGTGGAAGGACAAGGACTTCCTGTTCGCCATGAACGGGCAGACCGGGCGGCTCATCGGCGACCTGCCGGTGGACAAGAGCCGGGTGGCCGCGTGGTTTGCGGGCATCAGCCTGCCCCTGATGGCAGTGCTGGCGTTCCTGCTGTTGTTATAAGGGGGTGGCAGAATGAAACACACTGCAAAACGCTTTGCCGCCCTGCTGGCCGCTCTGGTGCTGGCACTCTGCCTGAGCATCCCCGCCTTTGCCGCCGCACCGCTGGTGCGGGACGAGATGGGCCTGTTCGATGCGGATACTTACAGCCAGCTGGAAGCTTCTGCCGAAGCCGCCAGCGACGGCCACGACTGCGACGTATATTTTCTGGTGGTGGACAGCATCGGCGATGCCGACCAGCGCCAGTACGCCAAAGATTACTACCTTGCCAACGGTCTGGGCAGCGGCTCTGAACAGAGCGGCATCCTCTTCCTGCTGGCAGTCGGCTCCCGCAAGTATGTCACCATCACCTACGGCGGCGGCGTGACAGCCTTTACCGATTACCGCATCGAGCAGATCGAAGATGCCGTTGTTCCCTATCTCTCGGACGACGACTGGGCCGAGGCCGCCTCCGAGTACCTCTCCATGTGCGCCGACACGCTGGATTTCTACGCCGAGCACGGCGAGCCTCTGGATGTTGACAACGATACCAGCGGCTGGCCCATCCTGCTCCTCATCGTCATCGGCGTTCCCATGATCATTGCCGGTATCGTCTGCGGCGTGCTGTACAGCCAGATGAAAACAGCCCGGCTCAAGACCGAGGCCAACGATTACATCGGCGCAGGCTTAAAGCTGCGGGTGCAGGTGGACAACTACACCCACACCGACCGTGTGCAGGTCTACGACCCGCCCCACGAGGAGAGCAGCAGCTCCGGCGGCTCCTCCGTGGACAGCGACGGCTTTGGCGGCTCCTCCGGCGGCTCGTTCTGAGCGCCCTTTTCTCCAGCAATAAACCACCGGTTCTGCCGGTGGTTTTCGCTTGTTTTTATTTCCGCGTAACATGCAAAAGAAAGGAAACCCAACGAATGTCAAAGAAGATCACCGCCCTGATCCCCGGAGCCGCGCTGGCACTGGGCATCGCCTGCATCGCCAAGTGGCTGGAAACGCTGGAAAGCAGCGCCGGGCTCCACCTCATTGGCGCATCGGTCATCGCCCTGTTTATCGGCATGGCCATCAATGCATTTTTCCAGCCCAACAAAACAACCGCGCCGGGCATCAAATTCACCTCTAAGAAGGTCCTGAAATTCGCCATCGTCCTTCTGGGTGCCAGCCTGAACATCCGCACCGTGCTGACCGTGGGCCGTTTTTCGCTGACGGTCATGCTCTTCACCCTGGCCACCTGCTTTGGACTGGGCGCGCTGATCGGCAGAGCGCTCGGGCTCAATTGGAAAACCAGCAGCCTGATCAACGCCGGAACCGGCATCTGCGGCGGCTCTGCCATTGCCGCCATTGCACCGGTGATCGAGGCCGATGACATGGATATCGCCTACGGTATGTCCGCCACCTTCCTGTTCGATACGGTGATGATCGTTGTGTTCCCGCTCCTCGGCCGGTGGCTTGGGCTTTCCGATGCCGCATTCGGTCTCTGGGCCGGTACGGCGGTCAATGATACTTCGAGCGTTGTAGCCACCGGCTACGCTTTCAGTGAAGCTGCCGGCGACTTTGCAACGATGGTCAAGCTGACCCGCACGCTGGCGATCATTCCGGCTGTTCTGGTCTTTGCCGCCATCAACCTGCACCTGAAAAAGAAAGAGAGTGCTCAGGCCAACGGTGTCAAGGTGCGCATCCGTTCCATTTTCCCCTGGTTCATCCTTGCGTTCCTTGCCATGTCCCTGCTGACCAGTCTGGGCCTTCTGCCCGCCGGGCTGGTTTCCGGCCTGAAGACCATCAGCAAGTTTCTGATGGTCGCGGCTCTGGCGGCCATCGGTCTGAACACGAACTTTAAATCGCTCTGCCGTTCCGGCGCAAAGCCCATGCTGCACGGCTTCATCATCTCCACATTGGTCGTTCTGGTCGCCATTGGTGTTGAGTACATGATCGGCATTGCACCCTACGGCACACTGTAACGCTCCTGTCAGCTGAATTTTCCTACAAAGAAAGAGCAGTGCTCTCCAATGGGTCCACCCACCGGAAGCACTGCTCTTTCTTTGTTCCGCTTTGCTCCACAAACGCGAAGTTATCGCTTTCTGCCAATATAGCGACAAACTTTCTTCTTATATTGCAGATACTCATTTCCAAATGTGGCAAATAAAAAATCTTCTTCGACATTGACAATCTGCAAATGGTACATGATGACCGCAAATACCGTTAGGAAGCACAAAATCCAGTTAAAAAACATCAATAGTGTGCCAATATATAAAAGGTCAAATCCCAGGAAGGCGGGATTGCGGCTGATTTGATAAATGCCGTTTGTCACAAGCTCCGTTTTATCGGTTTTGGACACTCCTGCTCGCCAACTGTCACGCATCGTCCATACCGCAACGATAAATATAGCCGTTCCCGCAACACTCAGTATCGCTCCAAAAATCCGAACGGAAACAGGGTTATGCTCCGTTTCAAAAAAAATACTGGAAAGCCCCGCTATAAAAACAAGAATAGCCGCAATCTTCATGGTAATTTCCACGAATTTCACAAAACCAACTTTGTTCTTTCCGATTTGGTCTGTCTGTATTCCCTGCTTTTTTTGATGAAACATTTTCACAAAATAGCAACCATAAAAAGCTATTATGCTTGCTATGGAAATCAACTTAAATTCCATTGCCCTTATCCTCTCAAACTGGAATTTACTTTAATAAATATTTTTCAAACGCTTTATGATTATCAAAATGGACTTCTCTAAAAAACAGAACCAACCAAATAATATAGGTTGGTATAGCCATATATGGGGTTAAAAAGTACGATAATAACGCTCCTGCCAACATTATAACAGACCACATGAAGCACTGATTTCTTATATCACGAGAGATCCGAGCTTTATCATACAAGGCCTGTTCTTCTTTAGAAAATGAATTAAATCCTGAAACAAATTTTGCTGCCTTTTCCTTAAAAATCGCAAATAGCACACACATAATTACAAATGGTATAACCAAAATCATACATGACCAAAATCCTATATTCATAATACATATCTCCTCCTATAAATTCCGATTTATTGAACCAAGACGAGTATACCACACTCTCCCATGAAAGAACAGGCGGATATAGCACAAAAGGCAGGATGCCATCGCCATGATGATACCCTGCCTTTGGTCGTTGCTGTTCGGGGTCAGCGTTCGGACATTTGTTGGACTTCGATAGTGCTCTTGTTGGAGAGCGTCTGCCCCAAAACCTGCTGGAACCGAGTACGGCAAACTGGAACTTGTCGGGGCAAAGCCCCTCCATCTTGCTACGCAAGACCGTTCTGTCGCTTAAAAGCCCCACTGGGGCTTTCATTGTTCTGCTTCGCTCCACAAACGCGAAGTTATCTGGTTGATGCCATTTTATCAGTCGGCCATGATCTCCTGAGAGCCCCGTAGGAGATTAAGAAGTTCGCAAGCCAACCAGCTGGTACAGCAAGCCAGACAAAGGCAATGCCGAAACGCGGTGCACAGATCAGGGCAACGGACAGACGAATCGCAAGGTTCACCATGTTTGCAACGAGGAACGGACGCATAATTCCGAGACCGCGAAGGACTCCATCGGTTGCCATCTTGATACCCATGAAGATGAAAAAGTAACCAAGCCACCTCATATAATCACCAGACACCTGATAGGCCAACGCCGTTCCGTCTTTTCCCAAGAACAGCGAGGAAATCTGCGTGTGCAGCGCTTCAATGACCACAAACGCAATGGCTGCAAAGCACAGATCCAGCACCAGTGCAGCGTGGTACCCTTTTTTGATGCGTTGGGGCTTGCCTGCGCCAAGGTTTTGGGAAACGAACGGCGAAACCGCATTGCCGATGGAGACAAAAATCAAAGAGAACACATTCTCTACTCGCATCGTCGCCGAATAGCCTGCCAGCGCCTGTGTGCCGAATGGATTTACAACTGCCTGCACAATCAGCATACCGATGGACACCGTAGACTGCTGAAGAATCGACGGCACGGCAATTTGCAGCATGGATTGCAGCCCCTGCCAATCAAATCGTTGAAATGGGCTCTCGTATCGCCGCATCCGATGAAGAAAAATCAGAAAGGAAAATATGGCGGAAATGCCTTGGGCAATCAAGGTTGCAAGAGCGGCACCGAACACGCCCAGACCAAGCCCAGCAACCATCCAAAGGTCCATAAAAATATTCAGGACAGAAGAAAAAATCAGGAGTGCCAAGGGAATTCTTGATTCACCGATGGAGGTAAACATGGTGGAGAGAATGTTATACATAAACAAGAACGGAAAGCCTGCAAAATAGACCCGCAGATACAGCACTGCCTCATCCAAAATGTCGGGAGGGGTTTGCAAGCCCCGCATCATCGAGTGGGAAAAGCATAAGCCAAAAACGCCAAGGACAATGCTTAGAATCAAAAAGCTGAGCAAGGACGTTGACACAATGGTTTTCATTTTGCCATACTCTTTGGCACCGAAATAGCGGCTCACCAGCACACCGGCACCTACGCCGGCTCCCAGTGCCACACAAATGAACACATTGGTCAATGCTGCACAGGCACCGACAGCTGCAAGTGCAGAAGAACCAACAAACTGGCCGACAATAATGGAGTCTGCCATATTGTATATTTGCTGAAAAAAACTCCCAAGAATCATCGGCATTGCAAAAAACGTCAACGCTTTGAGGGGCGCATCGGTTATCAAATACTCATCTTTCGACATTCTCATATTCCTCCATGGTATCTTGTATCGTAGTATCCGATTCATTTGCCTTCACAACTTCCGATTTATTGAACCAAGACGAGTATATCACACTCTTCCCACAAATACTACCACACAAAAAACTCCCATGCTCACATCGGAAGATGCTATGCATGGGAGTTTTTGCTGCGCCTGTTACGGCGTATTGTTACTTATTGAAGGTCTCCTCGTTCAGCAGGCCCTCGCTCTTGGCAACGCAGATGCTGGCAACTGCATCACCCACCACATTCAGGGAGGTGACCAGCATCTCGATGGGGCGGTTGATGGCCAGGATCAGGGAGTAGGCCAGCAGAGCGCCGTCGTTGACGAAGCCCATGCCGGACAAGATGGTAAACAGGATGACAGCCCCAGCGCCGGGAGCGGCGGGGGTGCCCACAGATGCCAGCAGGGCCAGCAGGGCGACCACGACCAGCTGGCCGGGGGTGACGGTGTAACCGGCACAGCCTGCAATGAACACGGTGGCAATGACCTGCATGATGGCGGTGCCGTCCATGTTGATGGTCATGCCCAGCGGCAGGACGAAGGAAGCGATGCTCTCATCCACGCCGAACTCTTCCTCGCACACCTTGATGTTCAGGGGCAGGGTGGCGGCGCTGGAGGAGGTGGAGAAGCCGAACACTGCCACGTTGGCGATCTTGCGGATGAAGGTGAAAGGGTCCAGCTTGGCACCCAGTGCAATGACCAGCGGGTAGGCAATGATCAGAAAGGCCAGCAGCAGGACCACCGTGACCACCACATAGACCAGCGCGGGCTTGAGGTAATCGATGCCGTAGATGGCGAAGGTACGGGTCAGCAGCACAAAGACTGCAAAGGGGGCAAAGTTGCTGACGATGAAGTTCAGGAACACGACCACCACATCGTTGACCTCGCCCAGCAGGCGGCGCAGGGTCGCGGTGCGGCTCTCGCCCAGGGTGTTCATGCTCAGGCCGATGGCCACTGCCAGGAACACGCTGGAAAGCACAGCGCCATTGCTGCCAAAGGCAGTGATGATGTTGGAGGGGATGATGTTCAGCACCACGTTCAAGGGGTTGGAACCGGTGGAACCGCTGGCTTCTGCCAGACCCTCGATGCGGGTGTTGAACAGGCCCATGGAGTAGGTGCCGTAGCCCACACAGCCTGCCAGCAGCAGCGCCAGGAAGGAGCACAGCAGGAACCAGAACAGGGTCTTTGCGGAAATGCGACCCATGGTGCGGGTGTCTGCAATGCTGCCGATGGCCAGCGAAATGGAGGTAAAGACCATGGGGATGATCACCAGCTGCAGTGCCTTGATGAAGAGCTGGCCGATGATGTAGAAGATGCCAAAGGCACGCTCAGCGCCCTCGGCGGTGATATCCTGGAACAGCAGGTTGTTGATGGTGGTCCAGGTCTCTGCCTGACCGCTGGCGTTCAGATGCTCCCGCAGGAACATAAAGGCCAGACCGGCCACCAGGCCGCAGACCAGAGAGATCGCCATGCGTTTTGCAAGGGATAATTCGTGTTTCTTTTTTGTTTCCATATACTTTTCCTCTCACAGTACCGGTTTTTGGCTCACACTTTGTCTACTCTAGCACAGCTTCCCCTGCAATGCAAGAGAAAACCGCGCAAAATACAGCTTTTTTGCAAGTAAGTATGACTTTTTACCGCAAAAATCCCCCGAAAGCACTCTGCCTCCGGGGGATCTGCTCACTTATTTCTTGAACTTGAACACCGGCGTGCCAGCGGCAGCATCGCCGTTTGCAACAACACTGATCTCCGGCAGGTCATCACTGTTGGTCACGATGAGAGCCGTTGCAGTGGGGTGGCCTGCGGCGCGGATGGCTTCCAGATCCACCTTCAGCAGCGGGGTGCCGGCCTTGACCTTGGCCCCTTCTTTGGTCAGGGAGGTAAAGCCCTGTCCCTTCATCTCCACCGTGTCCATGCCAACATGGATCAGCAGCTCAATGCCGTCATCGCTCATCATACCAACGGCGTGCAGGCTTTCGGGCACCTGCGTAACAGTGCCGTCAAAGGGAGCATAAACGGTGTCGCCGGTGGGCTCCACGCCGCAGCCGGGGCCCAGGATCGCAGAGGCAAAAGTCTCGTCAGGCAGCTGCTCCAGCGGGATCACCTTACCGTCAATGGGAAGCATGACCGTCATCTTCTGGCCGGAAAATTTCGTCTCGGATGCGGCCTTGCCGCCAAAAAGCTTGTCAAAAAAGCCCATAATACAAACCATCCTTCCACGGTGCACAAAGTGTAACCTTTATCCAGTTAAGAATAGCATATCCGCGCTGGAAATACAATCTGCATCCTGCACAAAGAGATGCACCGCCATTTGGCAGGTGTGCCCTTACATCAGCTCCAGCAGCTGCTCCACCTCTTCCATCCGGGTGGCCCAGCTGGTGGCAATGCGGACAACGGTGTGGGTATCATCGTACTTCTCCCAGAAGCCGAACTTGGCCTTGCCTTCCAGCGCGGCCAGCTGCTCGTTGGACAACACGATGAACACCTGATTCGTGGGCGAATCCATGAAGAACGAATAGCCCTTTTCGGCCAGTCCCTTCTTGAGCACGGCGGCGGTCTCAATGGCATTTTTGCTGATGGTCTGGTACAGGTCATCGGTGAACAGCACATCGAACTGGATGCCCAGCAAACGGCCCTTTGCCAGCAGAGCGCCCTGCTGCTTGACCATGGTCATAAAGTGAGCCGGTGCGCCGTGGGGGAATACGACTGCCTCGCCGCAGAGCGCACCCACTTTGGTGCCGCCGATGTAGAACACATCGGTCAGGCGGGCCACATCGGCCAGCGTCACATCGGTGCCCTCGGCGGCCAGACCATAGCCCAGACGGGCACCGTCCATAAACAGTGGCATGTGGTACTTATGGCAGACAGCGGACAGCGCTTCCAGCTCTGCCTTGGTGTACAGGGTGCCGTACTCCGACGGGTGGGAGATGTACACCATGCCCGGGAACACGAGGTGGTCCACATTGCCATCGGCATAGAAGGTACTGCACCAGTCCTCAACCGTCCCGGCATCCAGCTTGCCGTTGGTGTGCGGCAGGCCGATGACCTTGTGGCCCGTGAACTCGATGGCACCGGCCTCGTGAGCGGCCACATGGCCGGTGGATGCGGCCAGCACACCCTCCCAGCGGCGCAGCATCGATGCAATGACGATGGCGTTGCTCTGGGTGCCGCCCGAAATGAACCAGACATCGGCATCCGGTGCGCCGCACGCCGCGCGGATCTTCTCCCGCGCACTGGCGCAATAGGGATCGGTGCCGTAGCCGGAGACCTTTTCAAAGTTGGTCTCCACCAGCTTCTGTAAGATCGCCGGATGCGCACCCTCGCAGTAATCGTTTTCAAAATACAGCATATACTTTCCCTCGCTCTGCATTCAAGATAAACCTATTATCTGCTTTTTGCGCAGGGTTGTCAATGTGGAACCCCCGCACATGCGGGGAAAAGCAGAACGGCCAGCCGGGAAACGATTCGGATTCAGGATCACCCCCGCGTAGGCGGGGAAAAGCTCGCTTCATTTGCGCCATCGTCCAGAACCTTAGGATCACCCCCGCATGGGCGGGGAAAAGCATCCTTGAAGATAATGGTGTGTTTGAACTTTGGGATCACCCCCGCGTGGGCGGGGAAAAGGGCGGCGCGTGGTGGATCATCATCCTCTTCCTGGGATCACCCCCGCATGGGCGGGGAAAAGTTCGCACCCCTATTATATCACACTTCCGAGGGGGGATCACCCCCGCGTAGGCGGGGAAAAGCATCTGTCTGGCACTACCGATAACCGCCCCCAGGGATCACCCCCGCATGGGCGGGGAAAAGTTTGGCTATTTCGGTGTGATGCACTTTGAAGAGGGATCACCCCCGCATGGGCGGGGAAAAGAACAACGGCAGCTGCGATTTGTCGATCGTGTAGGGATCATCCCCGCGTGGGCGGGGAAAAGAACAACGGCAGCTGCGATTTGTCGATCGTGTAGGGATCATCCCCGCGTGGGCGGGGAAAAGCAAGAATTGTTCTGGGCATTGCTCTGCGCCTCCGGATCACCCCCGCGTGGGCGGGGAAAAGGCTCTCCCCAGTAACCCCCTATAATCCCCCTTCGGATCACCCCCGCATGGGCGGGGAAAAGCCTTTTCTGTTTTACGGCGGCAGTTCCGATTCAGGATCACCCCCGCATGGGCGGGGAAAAGGGGGGTTGAAAAAACCCCTTGTCTGTGGTATACGGATCACCCCCGCGCGGGCGGGGAAAAGTCCGAGGAGATCCCGGCGGGCAGCACCTGCGAGGGATCACCCCCGCGTGGGCGGGGAAAAGACCGAGAACATTACGCCGAGCATCTATGAACAGGGATCACCCCCGCATCGGCGGGGAAAAGATCACGGCGTAGCGGTTGCGGAAGGCGTAGAAGGGATCACCCCCGCACATGCGGGGAAAAGTATCGGTTTAGGTAGTCCATGATTTGTTTGTCGGGATCACCCCCGCGTGGGCGGGGAAAAGATGAAGATGGCTCTATGGCAGAACCTCTGGAAGGGATCACCCCCGCGTAGGCGGGGAAAAGTCATCAATTAGGGTGATGGTTTTGTTGGCGTTGGGATCACCCCCGCGTGGGCGGGGAAAAGCCCGGCATCTCAGCCATGGTCTCCTCCCCTGTGGATGATGGTCATCAGGCCAAGGCCATAGGCCTTGCCCCGGCCAACGCCCTCGCACAGCAGGGCCTTGAAGGCCTCCGGGTCCGTCACCTGCAGAACACCCTCGTAGGTCACAACCAGCAGGGTAACGGGCCGGGTGCCGTTTTTCTTGAAATGATAGGTCTGCTTCCGGGTCACTGCGAAGGACCCCTCCGAGACGGCAAAGCCGTGCTTTGCGGCCTGCGCCCACAGCCATTCCTCCTGCTCCACCTCGAGATAGCAGGGTTTCAGGGTTCCCCGGGCCGTATGGTCGGCAGAGTCTTTTTTGCTGCGGGTGGGGTTGACAGTCAGGCGGAACTGCCAGCAGCTGCCCGCTGTCACCCGTTCCAGCAGCGGGTCATAGGGCCGGGTCTCCGGGGGCGCACCGGTGCCGAACTGCGCACACAGGGCGGTCAGGTCCGGCCGTTCCTCACTGAGCAGGAGCAGGTACAGTTTTTCTCCCAGCTGATCCAGCCGCCACAGCCTGCGGCGGCGCGCACCGGCAAAAGCGTTTTCCACCGCACCATGGAATTTCTGGGGCGAGATCAGCGCCACCATGGTCTCACGGCGGGTCGGGTCAAGTTCTGCGCGGGATAGATACATGATTTCTCACCTCAATTCTGCCATTGCGTCATGTTCGGTCGCGCCGGGCATTTCCGGCGGGTTTGTGTTCCACTCCCGCACTGGGCGGAAGCCGTACTGCCGGTGGATGGGACTGAACGACACCGCCAGATCACGCCGGGGCACGGCAGCAGCATCCGCCGGGTCCGCGTCTGCCACGATGCGCAAGGGGGCCCCATTCCTCTGTTTCACCAGCAGCGGTTCTGCCCGCAGGGTATCCAGCAGTTTCCCGGCCCGGATGCCAAGGCAGAGCGGCAGGGTGGGCGGGCAGGAACGCCGCCCCAGATACAGCGGGTAGACCGGATATTTCAGGGCCGTTTCCAGCTCCTGTAACAGGGCAGTGTCCTCGCTTTCCAGCCCCACCAGAAAGACCGCATCCTGCAGGTAATGGCGGTAGGTCACATAGGGAGCCTTGCCTTTTTTTCGATCCTCTTCCCGGTTGGCGGTGTGGAAATCCACCAGCAGGCTGCCCTCCCGGTCAGCACGGACGGCAAAGTGCAGGCCGTTCAGCCGGGCAAGGCCTGCGGCATCGTCCCGGCGCAGGCCCAGAGCCGCCGCCAACAGGCCAATGACACCGCTTTTTGTGGGTTCCCGGTTCGTTTTGCGGGTCTCAAATTTGGAATCCGCACCCCACGATTGCAGGGGCGCGGCCAGCCGAAGCAACAGAGTTGCCATGGTCACACCTCATTTCCGGGCAGCTTCTCCTTTACGGCACGTTCCAGCGCGGTGAGCATCTGGTTCAGGGGCATGGCCGAGGCCAGCTCGTCCAGCCCGATGCCCACAGCAAAGCTCTGGGCCGGAGCATCCGCATAGCAGGCATACACCTGCTGCGCATACTGCTTCAGTGCCGTCTTGGAGGGTTCCGCATAGCCCTCGGGGCTCTTGCGCACCGGCTTTTCAAAGGCACCGCAGAGGTTCACAGGCTGATCCTCCCGCAGGGTGACATAGACAACATCCGGCAGGGTGCGGTTGGCAAAGCTGTTCTGCTTTCCGGTGGGCATGGAGCGGATGAAGGCTTCGCCGAACACCCGGACAGCCTGGGCTGCCTTTTCAGCCCCCAGCAGGTGCACCAGTTCCACCATGTTGACGGTGGCATAGCGATACAGGGTGGAAGAGTTGTACTCCACCGTGCCCAGATGGCCCGCGCCTGCCGAATCCTCCGGGGCACAGTCATCCACAGCGGTGAAGTAATCAAACTCGTTCTGTACGGCATGGGTGGAGATGCTGTGGGCCACCTGAGCGGCGGCATCGTAATTCAGGGAAGGCGCATCTGCCACCATTCTTCCGAACAACGCCATATCTACCGAAGGAGCCGTCCCCAGTGCATCTTTATACTGCTTCGGGTCATTGCAATCTGCAATCGCCAATTCAGCCAATGCTTTGGCCTGGGCCTCGCTCAAAAAGAACAATGTCTTAAGTTTGTCCTCTCCGCTCTTCTCGTCCACCTTAAACCCTGTGTTTTTGACTACTTTCTTTGCCAGTTTAGCTGCGTCCGCATCCGGTGCAAGCAGTTTGATCTGCTTTTCCACCACATCTGCAATCTTTTTGGTTCGGCTGCCGATATCTTCAGCATTCAGCATGTACTCATCTTTGAACATCTCTCGGATCGCGTGCTTCCACGCCTGAGAGGATACCCGGGCGCGGGTGGCACCGCCATAGACAGCCGTCTTGGGGCTGCCGGTATCGTCGCGGTTCACACAGCTGGGCGGCACCGTTTGCAGCACATGAAAATCAACATACAGACGCTTGGTATCCATTTCAATTCTCCTTTTCTTCGGTTTCAGGTGTGTCGGCATTCATCTGGTAGAGGTCCCGGCCCCACTGCAGGCGGACATTGGCTGCCTGATCCGGGAGCTGGAACCGGTACAGCTCCACAGCCAGCCGGGGGTAATCCAGTTTCAGCTTCGGTTCGTTTCCCCGGAACAGCTGCACCATCCCCCGGAGGTAGTGGGACACCTCGGGCATAGAATCCGCTGTGGCCAGTGCGTTGAACCGGCGCAGGACGCTGCTCTCGGTCCAGTCCTGCGCGGCAGCTGCGGAATTCTGGGCCAGCAGGCGCACCGCCCTGCCCAGCGTGCAGCCCTTTTCATTCATGGAAATGTTCTCTTCTCCCTGCTGGTGCAGGGCGTAAAGAGTCAGGGCAAGGTAGACCGCCCACTCGGCTTCCGATGGTTCCCGGCACTCTCCTGCCGCCGTTTCCCTGCCCCAGAGCTCTTTGGGCAGTTCCTGCAGGAAGCTGCCCCACAGCGCCGGCAGGTCGCCGGGCTGATGCCCAACGCCCCGGCGCAGCTCTGCCAGCCGGGCACGCCGCTGGGGTTTGGGCAGGCTCCACAGCCCGCTCAGCTGTCCGGCCACATAATCATGGATCGCATCCGTTATCATGCTGTTCCTCCTTCTTTCTTCGAGTAGAGCTTCCGCAGATTGTACAGGAAGCTATTGTAGGCCTTGGGGGCCGTATACAGAACGGTTTTCTTTTCGTCCTTTTTACCGCCTGTTTTCACCTCGACCCTATGGCCCACAAAGGCGGCATTCCCGGCCCGCTCTACCATCTGGCGGCCCAGCTCTGCGGCCAGTTTGTGGGCTTTCTCCTGCCATTCATCGGCTTTTTCGTCCAGCTTGTCCGTTTCGGGGTCAATGCTCTGCAGCCAAAGCCGGAACGGCTGGTCGATGGTAAAGTAGAACTGGGTGCGGGCGGATTCCGCGGTCGTATCGTTCTTATCTCCCGCCGCAAGGGAGAGCTCCCAGGCAAGGCGGCCGACGCATTGCGCGGCCTGCTCGCAGTTTTCCACCTCATCCTCTACTCGAGATTGCCATGCACGGCCCAATTCATTTAGCAAAGCCAGTTCCATAGAAAGCTGATCCGTATAACAGTCTGTCATGGAGTTGCTCATCTTGCCATATTCCACACCAAGCGCACATATCTGCAAATGCTCTTTTCTGCTCAGTATCTTCTCGTTTTGCAGTAAGGTATTCCACCAGATCACTCCGGGAACATGGCTATCGATTCCAGTCAGAGCCGAAAACTCTCGCCAAAGTTGTTTGCTCATACTATGCACACGCGGGTAATAGTATCGTGGGTTATTTTTGCTCTCTTCTTTTTTATTCCAGAGCGTCATCGGTTCGGCAAATGCATTCGTTGAATCAAAGAAATCTCCACCAAGCACAGTACAACCTGTCACCCAGCCTTCCTGACGCTTCAGCAAAATTCTTCGGTATTGCATCGTCATCAGTCCAGCAAAGTTATCCGGGCAGGGTACTTCTGTGCGTTCCTCTGTCCGGGCTGCATCCAGCTCCCAACAGGGAGCATCCTCTTCCCAGAGCTTTCCACCATCCCGCAAGAACATCAGATTTCGCATCAGAGTATCAAACAGGTTTGCACCTTTTACATAGACAACGCCCAGTCTGCCCAGCCAGCCCGGCCCCATAGAAGGCAGCTTCTATCCTTTGCCTTTTTCTTTGCCGCAGTATCGTCGTAATTATTCAAAAAAACAAGCCATCTTGCCGCCTGTGGATAGGTCAGCCGCTCTTTCGCTTCGCCTGAATAGGCAGAAAACAAGCTGTCCTTATTTTCGCTTTCAAAGATTTCACCGTTCAATTTTTTGGCCCGGAATGGGCTTCCGATCTTCGCTTCCGGCACCTGCCAGAAGGGGCGTTCCGGGTGGAAAAGCCAGAAGCGGTCCCGCCACTGCTCCAGATAGGCCCGGATGGGCGCTTCCGGAAAATGCCCCAGCCGGTACAGCTCCTCCCAGCGGATCAGGGCATCGTCCGTTTCCTCAAAGGGGGCTGGAGTACCGTTTTCATCCACCCGGGAAAACACCGTGTGCAGAACCGCCAGCAGCAGCCGCAGCATGGCGGCATCCTGCGTGGGCAGTTCTCCAGCCAGGTCGCGGTATTCGTGGGCGTGCAGCAGGGCATCCGGCAGAGAAACTTCCTGCACGGTGTAATCCTGCCCGCGCACCCGCACCCAGCGTTCCTCCAGCAAATTATACTCAATTTGCTTCATTCTCTTCCTCCTTCCGGTAAGTCAGACCGTTTTCACGGTCGTATTGCAGCACCTGCCCGGCAAGCTGTGCGGTCAGGTGGTCATCCAGCAGTAAAGATCAGTTCTCCCCGCAGCAGCGGCGACTGCCACCACATGCCAAATCGTTCTCGGGTTTCTGCACCTAATATTTCAATCGTCTTATCTATCGACCACTTTTTGCTGAAATATCCGGGCAGGCGCAGCTTCTGCCGTGCAATTTGAAGCGCCATCTCCGGCTGAGGCGGCTCGTCCGTGGGCACGCAGGCACCGGGCTGCCCCGTTTCATCGGGCAGGAAGCGGACATTTCCCGCCGCATCCCGCATCAGCACCAGCACGTCAATGGAAGGGTCTCCGTCACGCACCGCCGCGCGGGCACCGTTGTCACTGACAGCACCCACATCATCCATCCAATTGTCCAGCGTATTCAGGGAAGGGCGCTTTCTGTGCTCTTCTGGCGGCAGGATGGTAAAAGTCTTCGCCTTGCCCATTTTGATTTGTTGGGCCTTTTCGTACTCCGCCCGGGCCGCAGTGCTCTGTGGGCTGGCGGGCAGCGGGTCGGGCTCCCAGCCATAGACATCCTGCACCAGCGGGGCAATGTCATCGGGCAGGGTAATGGCGGTGGGCAGGAACTTGCGGGTGCGCCAGAGCAGCCATTCCCCATAAACCGCCTTGCTGCCCTCGTCGAAGTCCTCCGTCCCAGTGTCCAGCACGGCACAGCGGGCCTGTGCCACCGGCCGGGGACGGGTGCGGTTCTCGTGGCGGTGCAGTCGTCCGATGCGCTGTAAGAGCAGATCCATGGGGCAGAGCTCTGTGACCAGAAAATCCAGATCGATATCAAGGGATTGCTCGAGCACCTGCGTGCCCACCACAATGAGCTTATCCCGCTGTTCCGGGGTGGAGTACTTGCCGATGCGCTTCATCAGCGCCTCTTCTTTGGCGGCACGGTCGGGCATAAGGAACTGAGCGTGGAATACCACCACCTCATACTCCGGCAGTTCTGCCCGCAGACGGGCCGCAATGGCCTGCGCCTTTTTCACGGTATTGACGATCACGCCCGCACAGCCGCCCTCCCGCAAGGCACTGCGCAGAGTGTCAGTCAGCTGTTCCTCGGTCAGCGGGAATGTCTCCACTCTGCGTGGTTCGGCTTCCAGTGGGATAGTCGTCTGCTCCACCCGTTTGCCGTCCGTCCAGGTCAGCAGCGGGTAGCCCCGGCAGGTCTGCCACGGGCCATCCGGCGCGGTTCTTGCATTCAGGTAGGCCCTGACCAGCTCGACCCGGCGCTTGGCAGGCAGGGTAGCGGAAAGCAGGATCACCGGCACTTTGTACCGGCCCAGCCAGGTCAGCGCCCGGTCAAGATAGCAGTTCATGTAAGCGTCATAGGCGTGGCACTCGTCGATGACCACCACCTTGCCCGCAAGACCAAGATGGCGCAGCATCACATGTTTTTTCTGTAACGCCGCCATCAGCAGCTGATCCACCGTGCCGATGACAAAATCAGCCAGCAGCCCCTGTTTATTGCCCCGGAACCACTGATGCACCATCACCCGGCTCTCCGGGTCAGCATCGGGGTCTGCTTCCAGATCTTCCTCCACCCGCACCGTGTCCTGTTGCAATCGGATATAGGCCTCGTTCAGTTCGGCCATGCCGTGGGCCAGCTTGATGGAGTGCTCCAGCCCATCCGGCTGCTTTTCGGCCCATGCCAGCAGCCGCCCAAAGATACCATTGGCGGTGGCCTGAGTGGGCAGACCAAAGAAGATGCCGCCCTCACCACCGTGCCTGGCTAAAATCTCTGCCGCGCCCAGCGCGGCCTCCGTCTTGCCCACGCCCATCTGCGCTTCCAGAATGAATATCCCCGGTTCCTGGGCCTGGCTGATGGCTTCCAGCATGGCCCGCTGGACTTCGTTGGGCGGGAAGCCACCATTGTTCAAATGCTCCCGGGTCAGACACATCCGACTGCACCTCCCACGGAGAGGTCAGGTCCAGCGCTTCCCACGCCCGATCGACACGGGAGGGATACATGGTATCGCTGCCCACCTCTTCCACAGGGATGAGCGGAAAATACCGGGTATTGCTGGCGACCCAGTCCGCCATGATGAGTAGGCCGGTTAGCAGGATCTCAGCCGGGATGGTCAGCTGCGGCAGCTCGTCCACGCTGGAAAAGCCGCTTTCCTGCAAGGCGTAGCCAAACAATTCCCGCCAGCAGCTCTCCCAGAATTCCTGTTCCCCCTCGGGCCAGTAGTTAGATTCCCAGCAGCCTTCTTCTTCCTCATCGCCCAGCTGGTCAAATACGTCCTTCCCGGTTTGTGGCTTGCCATGGTGCGCGCCTGCTACCGATGCAAGCCCGTCGGGGCATTTCAGCCACCGCAAAATAGCCTCGCTCGCCAGCGCGTGACGTGAATATTTGCGGTTCTGTTCCCGGTAACTGAGCGTTGTGTATTTTTCCAAGCGCTGTCTGGGCTCCGGTAGTTGTGCCATGATAGGGCCCTGGAAATTTGCGGAAGCCTTTCCAAGATCATGGACCAACCCCAGAAAGCAGGCGGTCTGTGTCAGCAGGTCCTCGCCCAATCCGATGTGCTGACGGACGCTTTCCGGCAACCACCTCTGCACCAGATATACCATAATACCCGCCGTATCCCTCAGGTGCATCCAGAGCGGCAGCCAGTAGGCACTGTTCGCCGGGTCTGTCTTGCCCGCAAACAGCCGCACCTCGTAAGAAAGCGTTCGTCGTCTCATCCTGTTCCACCTCCACTGCAGTCAGGAAAATCGCTTTTTCCGCATCATCGGGGTTTCTCTGAGGATAGAATAGCACGCAAAAAGTCCTATAAAGCGGATGTTTTCCGCTTTTTTAAGGTTTTTTTCAGTTTTTTTGATGTTTGCCGTTTGCCGGCTATTACCCCCGCAAGGCGGGGAAAGTGTTGCTCCCTATCAAGCATTCGGAGCACATCCGCTGATGCGGATCCCAGAGATAATACATATCAAGCATTGTTCTAAATCTCTGTACACCAATATTACACCTTTTTTCTCAACTTTACAAGCGGATCCTTCAGATTCAGCAAATGATACAAAAACCGCCCCGATCTCCTGTTACGGAAACCGGGGCGGCTCACTTGCATTATTTGTGCTTTTTCAAGCGCTCACGCGATTACTTGCGGGGGTTCTTGATCGCAGCCTGGGCGGGTGCCAAAATTACAGAGCGTTCGTTTTACTCCACCATGACATTAATCATTACCGAATGACCTTTCTCGAAAGAAGCACCAAGAAATAGCTTGTCATTGTCACTCCAGAGAACGCCTCTACCAATGAAACCATCTTCGTTGCAAGTGTAGCAGGAAAAAGATCGCCATAGCCTACTGCAAAAAAAGTAATGGCACTCGCATAAATGCACTCTAGCCATCCACTTACTCCTTGATATTGTAAACATGGTATTACATAATATGCCGTTCCGAATATTAAAATCAGAAGAATTATAGTTAAAAATGTTCGGCACGGTTTGGTTCCATATCCGCTAATCCAATCCAGCAGCCTGCGTAATCCTCTTATATAATATCTTTTTTCTTCTTTCGTTTTCGCTTTTTGATAATGAAGATGACAAATATCTTCATTATCATATTCCCCGAGCTGTCTAAAATTTTCCTTTAGCATCAAGAGTTGTTCATTCTTTTTTTCGGTAATCTTTTCAACTAGTTTAGGAAAGTCTTTAAAATAAATTCTCCCACTATTGATTGCATCCTCAAATGATACTTCTTCTGTATCTTCTAATGCAATCCTTAAAATATTTGTATTTATGCAATCATTAAATAGAAATCTTTTTATGCTTCCACTAAGATTACTTTTACCCAAAATTTCACAACACAGCAATTCCAAGCAATCAAATCTTGCTTCGCTAATGTCTAATTCTTTTATTGACGCATTAGACAACTTTACTTGAGAAATATTTGATTTCACAAAACACAAATTTTCAAAAGTCTTCGGCAGCGGATCCAAGCAAACCTCTGTTTCTTCTGTTTTGGCACATAAAAAATCCAAACTTAAAGATTGCGTCATTAGCATCGTTAAAATTTTCGATTTGCGGGCTTTTATGTAACGAAATGATACTTCTGGTGTAAAATATCTACTTCCGCCACACTCAATTCCTCCTAATGAAATCTCCGTTTCTATAATATGAGCATCGCTAAATTCAACATTTCCATTTACAAGGGTAATATCGCATATATCAAGATTTAGATTATAAAATCCTGCATATGAAAAATCCAAATCTTCACTTTGAATCTTTAACTGCATAAGATGAATCAGTTTTGGCTCTTCAGAATAAAAAATCGCTGCTCTAGCTGTTATTTTTTCATATTCTCTATAAGGATTTCCTTCTACTTCATAAGGTACTTTATCTCCAAGCCACTCAAATTCATCTATATACGTATAATCCAAACATATCTCTTTTTCTTGCCAATAATACTCCTCCAATTTTTTATAATCTGGAATTTCTAGTTGTGCAATCTGTTCTTCCTTGCCACTCTCGCTTAGTTGGTATACCGCAACACTTTTCCCAGATCCTACGTTCGTTGTATTATGAGGGTAAATTCGCCCATCTTGTTTATTTGTGATTTTTTCATCCCAAATCCAGAATTTTTTCTCAGGATTTGAAACTTCTTTCGTTATAAGTTTCATATTTTGCCTCGCACCTTTTTCATGTGCATCTTCCAATTTACTCCGG
>VOFB01003426.1_pt1 | contig 124458 bp, 149 predicted proteins | sample 5384141 | NCBI WGS metagenome assembly VOFB01 (sample SAMN12384721, study PRJNA508395) | human gut metagenome | isolation source: healthy gut A | host: Homo sapiens
TGTACATCGAAGATAGAACGAGGATCTACATCGATACCGTTGTGCTCTCTGATGTATTTTGCCAGACGCAGTTTGTTCTGATACTTGATGTTCATGAACTCCTGCTGTGCTTTTTTCATCATCCACATAAACTTTCAGTTTGAGATCTGAGCCAGATCTGTGATCCATTCATCACCGATATGCTCGGTTACCCAGTTAGCAAGCAGAGGATTCGCATGCAGCAGGAAACGACTCTGTGTGATACCATTTGTCTTGTTGTTAAACTTCTCCGGCATCATCTGGTAGAAATCCTTCAACTCCTGCTTTTCCAGGATTTCTGTATGCAGTCTCGCTACACCGTTTACAGAGTAACCTGCAACGATGGCAAGGTGTGCCATTTTGACCTGTCCATCATAGATGATGGCCATCTTCCGGATCTTTTCCTGATTTCCCGGATATTTGTTCTGGATCTCCAGGACAAATCTGCGGTTGATCTCCTCTACGATCTGATAAATTCTCGGAAGCAGACGTGAGAACAGCTCAATTGGCCACTTCTCAAGAGCCTCTGCCATGATGGTGTGGTTGGTGTAAGCACAGGTCTTGGTGGTAACTTCCCATGCTTCATCCCATTCCAGACCTTCTTCGTCAAGCAGGATACGCATCAGCTCTGCTACTGCAACAGTCGGATGTGTATCGTTCAGCTGGAAGGTTGCTTTCTCATAGAATTTGCGGATGTCAGAATGATTCTTTTTATATTTTGCAACAGCTGCCTGAACACTTGCAGAAATGAAGAAATACTGCTGTTTTAAGCGCAGCTCCTTACCTGCATAATGGTTATCGTTGGGATACAGAACCTCTACGATATTGCGTGCAAGGTTTTCCTGCTCAACTGCTTTCTGATAATCACCCTTATCGAAAGAATCCAGCTGGAAGTCGTTGATTGCTTCTGCATCCCATACACGCAGTGTATTTACTACATTGTTGTTGTAGCCAACGATCGGAATATCAAACGGGATTGCACGTACAGACTGATAACCTTCCTGGATAAATTTGTTGCGTTTTGTTGCTTCATCGTATTCTACACGGATATAGCCGCCGAATTTTACTTCTTTTGCATATTCCGGACGACGAAGTTCAAATGGATAACCATCTTTCAGCCAGTTATCCGGTACTTCTACCTGATAGCCGTCTTCGATTTTCTGTTTGAACAGACCGTAATGATAACGGATACCACAGCCGTATGCGGAATATCCAAGCGTTGCAAGTGAATCGAGGAAGCAGGCTGCCAGTCTGCCAAGGCCTCCGTTGCCAAGCGCAGCATCCGGCTCCTGATCTTCGATCACATTAAGGTCAAATCCCAGCTCTTCCAGAGCTTCTTTTACTTCTTTGTACTCTGTCAGGTTGATCAGGTTGTTTCCCAGGGCACGACCCATCAGGAACTCCATGGACATGTAATAAACCATTTTCGGGTCTTCTTCTTCGTAAACTTTCTGGGTTTCCATCCAGTTGTCAATAATCGTATCCTTGACCGCATAGGATACTGCCTGAAATACCTGCTGTTTTGTTGCGTCAACCAGTGTCTGACGGTACAGTGTTTTCAGGTTGCTTTTCACACTCTCAATAAATACTTCTTTGTCAAATCTTTTTGCTCACAGCAAATCCTCCTTATTTCTGTGTCTTTTCAACACCCATGCGTACACTTTCACCGTTAATACTCCATTCTTTTTCGTATCCGGCAATACTTCCAAGAACAATCTCATCTGCAAGGACTTCATCCTTAATCTCATCCATATGGTCTTTCAGGACGGTGAGGATCTTTTCGTTGTCAGCTGCATACAGGCGGATTCTGTCCATTACCTCAAAACCTGCCTCTTTACGCATGGTCTGGACTTTACTGATCAGTTCTCTCACAAATCCTTCCTCAATCAATTCCGGAGTAAGGTTGGTATCCAGAACAACGGTAATATCGTTATCCTGCTCAGATACATAGCCTTCAATCTGTGCTGTATCAATCAGTAAATCTGTCTCATATAATACAACTTCACTGCCATTGATGTCAAGCGTGAGGGAGCCTTTGTCTTTCAGCTCATCCATTGCCTGATTGCCATCAAGTGCAGAAAGTGCCTGTTTGATACCGCCAAGCAGTTTTCCGTATTTCGGTCCTACGGTCTTCAGCTGCGGTTTGAAGCTGTAAGAAATAAAGTCTTTTACATCCTGTGTAAAGGTAACTTTCTTGCTGTTCAGCTCGTCACGGATAATGTTTGCGAAGTATTCCGGCAGTTCTTTCGGTGCTTTGACAAACATGTTTGCGATCGGCTGTCTGTTCTTGATGTTTGCAGTATTTCTGCATGCACGTCCCATAACAACGATCTTCAGTACTTCATCCATGTTTGCTTCGAGTTCTTTGTCTACGTGAGCCATATCTGCCTTCGGGAAATCACAGAGATGGATACTTTCCGGTGCATTCTGATCGATGGTACATACCAGATTCCGGTAGATATCCTCTGTCATGAACGGAATCATCGGAGCTGCTGCTTTTGCAACGGTCACCAGTGCGGTGTACAGAGTCATGTAAGCATTGATCTTATCCTGCTCCATTCCCTTTGCCCAGAAACGCTCACGGCTGCGGCGTACATACCAGTTGCTCAAATCGTCAACGAACTCCTGAAGTGCCCTTGCAGCCTCCGGGATACGGTAATTTGCCAGGTTGTCATCCACGGTCTGAATCATGGTGTTCATCTTGGAGAGCAGCCATTTATCCATTACGGAGAGTTTGTCATAGTCTAATGTATATTTTGTTGCGTCAAATTCATCAATATTTGCATAAAGCACAAAGAATGCGTAAGTATTCCACAGAGTACCCATGAATTTACGCTGACCTTCCTGAACAGCTTTGCCGTGGAAACGGTTCGGCAGCCACGGTGCACTGTTGATGTAGAAGTACCAGCGGATCGCATCTGCACCGTAAGTCTCCAATGCATCAAACGGATCTACTGCATTTCCTTTGGATTTACTCATCTTCTGACCGTTCTCATCCTGCACATGTCCGAGAACGATAACGTTCTCATACGGAGCTTTGTTAAATAACAGGATTGTGGACTCTGCCATCAGGGAGTAGAACCATCCGCGTGTCTGGTCAACTGCCTCGGAGATAAATTTCGCCGGGAACTGTTTCTCAAAGACTTCTTTATTCTCAAACGGATAATGGTGCTGTGCAAATGGCATTGCTCCGGAATCGAACCAGCAGTCGATAACCTCCGGTACACGGTGCATCGGCTTGCCACACTTCGGACACTTGATCGTGATCTCATCGATGTATGGACGATGAAGTTCTACTGTCTTGGCTTTTTCGTTACCGCTCATCTCGAACAGTTCCTGACGGCTTCCGATGGAATGCATATGTCCACATTCACACTGCCAGATGTTCAGTGGTGTTCCCCAGTAACGGTTTCTGCTGATGCCCCAGTCCTGTACGTTTTCAAGCCAGTCACCGAAACGACCTTTTCCAATGCTCTCAGGAATCCAGTTAATTGTATTGTTGTTGCGGATCAGGTCATCCTTAACTGCAGTCATTTTGATAAACCAGGATTCACGTGCATAGTAGATCAGTGGTGTATCACATCTCCAGCAGTGAGGGTAGCTGTGCTCGAACAGCGGCGCATCAAACAGAAGTCCTCTCTCATCGAGGTCTTTCAGCACGAGCGGATCTGCTTTTTTTACAAAGATACCGCCAAACGGTGTATCTTCCGTCAGGTTACCTTTGCCGTCAACCAGCTGTACAAACGGCAGTCCGTATTTACGTCCGACTTTCGCATCGTCTTCACCAAATGCCGGTGCGATATGAACGATACCGGTACCATCTGTCAGTGTTACGTAAGTATCACAAACAACATAAAATGCTTTTTTGTTCTGTTTTTCTGCATGAACGGCTGCACAGCTGTACAGTGGTTCGTACTCTTTATATTCCAGGTCTGTTCCTTTGTAATTCTCCAGTACATTGTAAGCATCTTCGACGAGCACCTTGTCAGCCAGAGCCTGTGCAATGTAATAAACACGGCCGTCTTCTTTCATCTGAACTTTTACATAATCCTCATCCGGGTTGACGCAGAGCGCAACGTTGGAAGGCAGTGTCCATGGTGTGGTTGTCCATGCCAGAATGTAAGCGTCCTCGCCTTTTACTTTAAAGCGGACAACGGCAGAACGTTCTTTGACATCTTTGTATCCCTGCGCTACTTCGTGAGAAGAAAGCGGGGTACCGCAGCGCGGGCAGTAGGGAACGATCTTGAAGCCTTTGTACAGCAGGCCTTTTTTCCCAGATGGTTTTCAGTGCCCACCATTCTGACTCGATATAATCATCATGATAGGTAACATATGGATTTTCCATATCTGCCCAGAAACCAACGGTTTAGGAGAAGTCTTCCCACATTCCTTTGTATTTCCATACGCTTTCTTTACATTTATCAATGAAAGGAACCAGTCCATATTCTTCGATCTGGTCTTTTCCGTCCAGACCGAGCATTTTTTCTACCTCCAACTCAACCGGCAGACCGTGTGTATCCCAGCCGGCTTTACGCGGAACGAATTTTCCTTTCATGGTCTGGTATCTCGGAATCATATCTTTGATCGTACGGGTCTCCACATGACCGATGTGCGGCTTGCCGTTTGCAGTCGGCGGTCCGTCATAAAAGGTGTAGGTCTCTCCTTCCTTGCGGTGCTCCATGCTCTTCTTAAAGATGTGATTTTCTTCCCAGAATTTCTCAACATTTTTTTTCTCTGTCTACGAAATTCAGATTTGTCGAAACTTTTTTCGTACATAAGCAACCTCCTGTCCTTATTATAAGGAATAAATCAAAAAGCTGCCATCCTGTAAAAGGATGACAGCCAATACTCTCATAACCACCTGTTACAACATACCGACAAAATGCGATATGCGTTCCCGATAACGGGGAATCCGGCACGACTTACTTTCAGCGATGCTATAAAACAGCTTTCAGTCTGCAACTCCAAGTGATATTCCGCCTGTGTTACTTGTACTCCTTCCCACCCACCGGAGCTCTCTGTGTCTTTTTACGACAGACGTACTTGTCTTCTTCTGCGTTATTTTCCTGTTAGTCTGTCCCTATTATATAGTAGAAATTCCGGAAAAGTCAAGGCAAAAAGTTGTTCAGCTATAAGAGTTGCCTGACAAACATATTCTTTTTCTATTTGTCATTTTCTCAATCTTATATTTGCCAAAAGGTACTAAATATTTCATATATCATCATTGAATTTTCAGTTAAATATGCTATGATAAATTTGAGTTATGATGCCAGAGTGAGAGGGTCCATCACTTTATAACGAAGCAATTCGCCGGCATCATTTTTATTCTCAACATCTTTAATATTTATCTTATGAAAGGAGAGAAAAGAAATGAAGAAAAACACACTCAAACGCTTTATGGCTTCTGCAATGACAGCCGTTATGTGTGTCAGCTCACTGGGAACATTAGCTGTAAATGCTGCTCCTGCTGACCCGGCTGCTGAAACCTCTGTTGTCGACAATCTGATGAGCAAAATGACGCTCCGTCAGAAGATCGCCCAGATGATGATGCCTGATTTCCGTAAATGGCAGACAGAATCGGACTCGGGACAGAAAAATTTCCAGGTGATGAACGATGAAGTGGCTCAGATCATCAAGGATTATGATTTCGGCGGAGTTATTCTTTTCGCTGAAAATGTAGCTCAGACAGATCAGACACTGAAACTGACAACGGATCTTCAGGAAGCTGCCACAGGCGGAACCGACGGCAGCAACATCCCGCTGCTCCTGACAATCGACCAGGAAGGCGGTATTGTTTACCGTCTCGGAAGCGGAACAGCTCTTCCTGGAAACATGGCTCTCGGTGCAACCAGAAGCACGGACGCTGCAACACAGTCCGGAGAAGTGATCGGACGCGAGCTGAGTGCCCTCGGCATCAACGTAGACTTTGCACCTGTTGCCGATGTCAACAGCAATCCTTCCAACCCGGTTATCGGCCTTCGTTCTTACGGAAGCGATCCGGAACTGGTAGGAAGCATGGCAACTGCTGCCATGAAAGGTATGCAGAAGTACAACATCGCTACTGCTGCCAAACATTTCCCGGGTCATGGCGATACCGCTACAGACTCCCACACAGGTCTTCCTTGTGTAGACAAATCTCTGGACGAACTCAGACAGTGTGAACTCGTTCCGTTCCAGAAAATGATCGACAACGGTGTAGACATGCTGATGACAGCACACATTCAGTATCCACAGGTTGAAAAAGAAACTGCCATTTCCAAGAAAGACGGTTCCGAGATCAGTCTCCCGGCAACGCTTTCCAAAACCATTCTTACTGACCTTGTAAGAAACGAAATGCACTATGACGGCATCATCGTAACCGATGCCCTGAACATGGATGCGATTTCTCAGAACTTCGGTGAAACCGATGCCTGCATCCGTGCCATCAAAGCCGGTGTTGACATTTGCCTGATGCCGACTATCCTCAGAAGCAAAGCAGATATGCCGAAAATGGATGCGATCCTGGACGGCGTAGAAGCTGCTGTTAATTCCGGAGAGATCTCTGTGGATCGCATCAACGAATCTGTTAAGAGAATCCTTTCTCTGAAAGAAAAGAGAGGCATCCTGAATTACACAAGCGATACTCGTACTTACGAGGAAAAACTTGCCGTTGCAAACGAGCAGGTTGGTTCTGAACAGAATCGTGACATTGAGAGAAATATTTCTGCCCAGGCTGTTACCGTTATCAAAAATAACGACAATATTCTGCCGCTGAAACCGCAGGCAGGACAGAAAGTGCTTCTGCTTGGTGCATACAACAACGAAACTCCGGGACTCGCACTTGGTATGAGACGTGTGATCGCAGATCACATCATCAGCGGAAAAGTAGATTATGAGACATTTCGTTACACTTCTGCAAACCTTGACCAGGTAAAACAGAAAATTGACGATGCAGACTACGTGATCGTTATTTCCGAAGTTTCCACAAACTTTTCCAACTGGCTGACCACACAGCCGACCGCTATCACAGAATACGCAAAAGCACAGGGCAAGAAATCCATCGTTATGAGTATTTCCAAACCTTATGATGTTGCAAACTATGCTGATTCTGATGCGATCGTAGCTGTATACGGAAACAAAGGTATGGATCCGACAGAAGCTCTGAAACCGGATAATGCATTTGGTCCGAACACCATCGCCGGCGTAGAAGTTATCTTTGGTCGCTTCGCTGCATCCGGTAAACTTCCGGTTAATGTTCCAGTTATCGAAAATGGTCAGATGACATCCGGTATCAAATACGCTTTCGGTTATGGTCTGACTTACGATGCAGTCGAACCAAGTTCCTATTATGCAGTTGAAAACTCACTGCTGAACTTCTACAACACATGGAAAGACGCTGATCTTTCTGTTTATACAGCAGATTCCGCAGCTGCACTGAAGAGTGCTTTAACTGCTGCAAAAGCTGTTCTTGACAAATCCAATGCTTCCATCACAGAAATGGACAGTGCTGTGTCCGCTCTGGTCGATGCAGTCAACAACCTGGCATACGGTGTTCAGAAAACACATCTGAACGTTGCCATCGATGCTGCTGACAAGCTTCTGGAACGTGCTGCTGATTATGAAAACACCGAAGATCTGACAGCTGCTCTGACAGCTGCAAAAGCTGTTTATGCAAACACATCTGCTACTCAGACAGAAGTTGACCGTGCTGCTTCCACACTGCTGGATGCACTGGCTGCTATGGCTGAAAGAGCTGACCTCGCCGCTCTGAAAAAACTGGTTGCTTCCGCAGGCGGTCTGGAAGAAAAAAAGACTTTACATCCGACAGCTATAAAGATCTGAAAGATGCAATGGATGCTGCAAAGACGTCATTGATGACCTGAACCGTGCACCGGAGGCGATCGGCAAGGCATATGCTGATATCATCACTGCGATCACTAATCTGGAACGTGTCGGAAACAAAGCTGCTCTGGTTGCTGTCATCGCAAAACAGAAGCCATCGTTGCTGCAAAGACAGCTATGTATCTTCTACACTGAACGGTCTGGAAGAAGCTCTGGCTGCCGGAAAAGCAGTGAATGACAACCCGGATGCACTTCAGGATGCAATCAACAATGCAGTTACCTTGCTGACCGAAAAAGTTGCAAACGTTCGTCTGCTTGGCGACGTAAATAACGACGGCAGCGTAACTACTGACGACAGTGCACTGCTGCTTCGTTCTGCCGCTGAACTTGATACTCTGGACGATGCTGCAACCGTAAGTGCAGATATGAACCAGGACGGTATTGCAGACACTTCCGATGCCGTTCTGATCCTGCAGACAGCTGCTGAATTCTGATGCAGAAGTTTTTACCGATCAAAAAATCGATTTTTATAGTTTGTCTTGCCATGATGCTGTGCTGGATTCCTGTCACAGCACATGCCGCAGGGCACAGGGAAGCACCAACATCTCCCACACGCATTTTATTTGTGGGAAACAGCTATACACAGCGAAATCATATGCCAAATATTTTTCGGAAACTGTGCAAGAGTTCTGGGCAGAACGTGATCGTAAGGTCACTCACCAATCCGGGACGTTCCCTGAAAAATACAAGCAACCCTACAACTGCCAACGGCAGAAAACTTTACTGGCTTCTGCGTATGCAGCGATGGGATTACGTCATTTTGCAGGATCGACGCTATTATCCGATTTCCAAACCACAGCGTATGAAAAGAACCATCCGCAAGCTGGCTCCTTATATTCAGGCCAGCGGTGCAAAGATGGTCCTTTATCAGACATGGGCCCCAGGGAAATGGCATAATGATTATAACCGGTACGATTCCGTGTCAAACCGCTCTGATTACCAGAGTATTCTTAACCGTACGATTGCGGAGATCGCCGAAGAGCACAATGCTCTCGTCGCTCCGGTTGGCACAGCATTTCTGCTCTGCAGCCATTCTTCGTATGGGATCAAACTTCTGATGGGTGACTATTCGCACCCGACCGTAGAAGGAAGTTACCTAGCAGCATGCGTCATTTACAACACTGTTTTTTCGAGATCCTCAATGGGCATCCCCTATACCGGAACTCTTGATGTGATGACTGCATTCAAGCTCCAGAAACTGGCTGAAACTGTATGTTTTGCATCTTAACCGGAGCAGTATTTTCAACGAAATCACTCCGCAGATATATACAGTGATCCTGCCGCAAAAAAATCCGGAACAAAACAGTTTTTACTGTCCGTTCCGGATTTTTTTTTCTTTCATTTATTTGTGTTTCTTTTTTACTGCTGTTTCTCTTCGATGATCTTCTGGCTGTCGCTGTTCAGAATCTCCATAAATTCTTCTCCGGTGATCGTCTCATGCTCGTAAAGGAATTTTGCGATCTCATGCAGCTTCATAACGTTGTCTTCCAAGATTTTTTTGCCTTCTGATGCTGTTCTTTGACCAGCTGAACGACTTTCTGGTCGATCAGCGTCTGTGTCTCCATGGAGCAGGTCAAAGAGCTGTCTCCGCCAAGATACTGGTTAGAAACGCTTTCCATGGCTACCATATCAAACTCTTCGTTCATACCGTAACGTGTGATCATGGCTCTCGCAAATTTCGTTGCCTGCTCGATATCATTGGAAGCTCCGGTTGTGATCTCACCAAAGATCAGTTCTTCTGCCGCACGGCCGCCGGTAAAGGTTGCGATCTTGTTTTCCATCTCTGTTTTGTTCATCAGGAAATGCTCGCCCTCTTCTACCTGCATCGTATAGCCGAGTGCACCGGAAGTTCTCGGAATGATCGTGATCTTCTGAACCGGTGCGGAATTGGTCTGCATGGCAGCAACCAGTGCATGACCAACCTCGTGATAGGAAACGATTAGTTTCTCTTTATCCGACAGGATACGGTTTTTCTTCTGATATCCTGCGATAACAACTTCCACGCTCTCCATCAGATCTGCCTGTGTTGCAAATTTGCGTCCGCAGCGTACAGCATGAAGTGCTGCTTCATTCACGATATTTGCAAGTTCCGCTCCGGATGCTCCGGATGCAGCTCTGGCGATCGCATTGAAATCTACGTTATCCGCAAGTTTGATCTTTTTTGCATGGACTTTCAGAATATCCACACGACCCTGAAGATCCGGCAGTTCCACCGGAATACGACGGTCAAATCGTCCCGGACGGAGCAGTGCCGGGTCAAGAGAATCCGGCTGGTTGGTCGCTGCCAGAATGACAACACCCTTGGAACCGTCAAATCCATCCATTTCCGTGAGCAGCTGATTCAGCGTCTGTTCACGCTCATCGTTGCCGCCGATGCGTCCGTCACGTTTCTTGCCGACCGTATCGATCTCGTCGATAAATACGATACACGGTGCTTTTTCGTTCGCCTGTTTGAACAGGTCACGCACCTTTGCAGCACCCATGCCTACGAACATCTCCACAAATTCTGATCCTGAGATGGAAAAGAACGGTACCTCCGCCTCACCGGCTACCGCTTTTGCCAGCAATGTCTTACCGGTTCCCGGAGGGCCTACAAGCAGGGCTCCTTTTGGCATCGATGCTCCGATCTCCTGATATTTGCCTGGATTGTGAAGGAAATCTACGATCTCTGTAAGCAGTTCTTTTGCTTCTTCCTCTCCTGCCACATCGGAGAATTTGATGCCGCTTGTGGATTTTACATAGATCTTGGCATTGCTCTTTGTGCCAAACATCATGGAGTTCATCGGGTTTGCCCCCGTCACTCATCTTGCTCATCATCTTTTTGGAAAGCCATCTGCCAAGTGCAACAAAAATAAAGATTGGCAGTACATAGCCGAGCAGAAGATAAACGATCGGAGACATTTCTTCTGTGATCTCCGTGGAAAAAGTTGCACCTGCTTTGTACAGACGGTCTACCAGTTCCGGGTCGTTGATCACGCCGGTTTTGTACATCTGCGAATTGTCTTTGTTTGTAAAGAAGATCTCAGAATCGGTGATATTTACCGAGCCGATCTCCTGATTATTTGTCATCTGCATAAAAACATTGTAGCCGACTTCCTTTACCTGATGCTTCAGCACATTCGGAAAAACAAGTGTGTTGAGCAGTATCATGATCGTTGCCGCAATGATCAGGTAATAGATAAACGGCTTCTTTGGAGTTTTTACTTCCTTCATGATGTTCCTCCTTGTAAATACTTGGGGTAAGCGATGCTATAAAACCACTCTTGTGCAAGCACATCGTGGTTTTATGCTTCTGACCCTGGCATCTTTAAATCTTAAATCGATATCCCACGCCCCAGATTGTCTCGATATACTGAGGCTTTGCGGTATCCATTTCAATCTTCTCACGGATCTTCTTGATATGTACCGTTACAGTTGCGATATCACCAACGGATTCCATATCCCAGATCTCCCGGAAAAGCTCCTCTTTTCGTAAAGACGCGGTTCGGATTCTCCGCAAGGAAGGTCAGCAAATCGAATTCTTTTGTCGTAAATGCTTTCTCCTCGCCATTCACCCACACGCGGCGTGCCGTCTTGTCAATCTTGATGCCGCGGATCTCCACGATATCATTCTTCGGCATATTTGTGCTGACCAGACGCTCATAACGTGCCATATGTGCTTTGACTCTGGCCACCAGTTCACTCGGACTGAATGGCTTGGTCATATAATCATCCGCGCCAAGACCGAGTCCACGGATCTTATCAATATCATCTTTCTTTGCGGAAACCATCAGAATTGGCGTATTTTTGTGATTTCTGATCTCTTTACAGATCTCAAATCCATCCGTTCCCGGCAGCATCAGGTCGAGAATGTAAAGATCAAATTCTTCTTCCAGGGCACGTTTGAGTCCAACGTCTCCCTTGCTCTCAATCTCAACTTCAAATCCGCTCAGTTCCAGATAATCTTTCTCCAGCTCTGCAATACTCTCCTCATCTTCTATGATTAGTATTCTGCTCATTTACAGGCACCTCCTGATATTTTCTAAGGACAAAGTACATCACTGTACCACATCCGAGTTTACTGTTTGCCCAGATCTTTCCGCCGTGATCTTCGATGATCTTGCGTACGATGGAAAGACCGATTCCACTTCCTCCTTTGGAAGAATTCCTGGATGCATCCGCCCGGAAGAACCGGTCAAAGATTGCCGGCAAATCTTTTGCCGCAATACCTCGTCCGTTATCTTCGATCTCAACCTGGATGAAATCACCCACATCTTTGACACGGATGCTGATATAGCCTTTTGGCTTATCCATATATTTGATAGAGTTTCCGACAATATTGTTAATGACTCGCTTCAGCTGCTCTGCATCGGCGATCACAAGCACATCATTTTCAACTGAATTAAAGTAAGACAGCTCAATATTTTTGGATTCCAGATCCAGTCCGACCTCTTCCACACAGTCATCAAAATATTCACGTACATTAATCTTATTGAATGTATATGGAATACGGTTTGTATCGATCTTTGAATAGAACGTCAGCTCATTGATCAGACGATCCATATCATTTGCTTTATTATAAATCGTGCGGATGTAACGGTCCATCTTCTCCGGCGTATCCGCCACACCGTCGATGAGACCCTCCACATACCCCTTCACCGCTGTGATCGGCGTTTTCAGGTCATGCGAAATGTTGCTGATCAGCTCTTTATTCTCTTTGTCGTACTGTATCTTTTCCTCAGATGACTCCCTTAGTCTCTGCCGCATTTCCTCAAAATCGCGGCACAGCTCACTGATCTCATCGTCACCTTCTGCATCCAGAACAAAATCCAGATTTCCGTCTTTGATGTTCTGCGTTGCTTCCTTAAGCTTTTTCAGCGGAATGTTGATTCCATTGTAAATCCACATCGTCAGCATACCTGCTGTCATGATCAGAATGATCACGATAGAAACAAGCATATCTCTTGTAAGAGTCCTTATCTGACGCACCATCGTCAGGCTGGTGATTACAAAAACACTGCCTTCTGTCTGATCTGAAAACGTCAGATCCATCTGCTTGACGAACGCCTTCACATCCTTACCGATGTAAACGCCGCTGTCCGACTGGCTGACCACGTCACTATACTCCGGCAACTCCGGAAACAGCTTATTCACGCTCTCATCACTTCCGGAATAATAAAGGCTGTCGCCCTTTCTTACGATCAGAAAAGAATATTTCTCTTTCAGCTCATCATTCAGCTGATCCAGATAATCACGATTCAGAAATGCATCCGGATTTTCACTGCCCTTTGCTTTGATCTGTTCAAAATTGGAGTTCGTCGCTTTGTTCAGAACCTGCACCGAATCCGACATATTTTCATAAGTCACACCGGAAATGCCGAGATGATCCTCCAGATTACGGATCTGATACGTAGAAAAACCAACCAGCGATACTCCTGCAAGCAAAAGAGGCACACAGATAATAACAAAAAAGGCTATGATAAGCCTCGTTTTTAATTTCATAAAAATCGCTCCTTGCCTCGGTTTTAAATCCCTTTCAGTATAGCATATCGCTGTTGGATATACACATAAAGTTTTTCTAAAAAGACAAAAAAAATTATCGTTTTTCTTTTTCAGTGTAAAAGAATGGGATGAAGGTGTTATAAAGTGCTGGCTTCCAAAAATATGCATGTGCAAATGAACGAATTCTCCGAAGGGCACGTAAAAAAGTGCCTTCGGAGAATTCGTTCATTTACACGTTCACAAACCCGCCCCCTCCTTGCGAAGCCCCCTGGTATTTTTCTCCACTTGTTTTCTCGGTATCATGATCTGATGTGAACATCCCATACACTCCAGTCGGAAGTCCGCTCCTACCCTGAGGATCCTCCACTCTTTACTTCCGCACGGATGCTGTTTTTTTCAGTTTCACGATATCGCCTACTTCATAATCCATCCTGTCCCTCCCAATCTACAAAATGATCTCATATATTCTTACAGATCGTTATATGTTCAGATGCCGGCAAATACTTTTCCGATCGGTTCCTGGATCACCAGATCTGCATTTTTATCCTGCGATGTGACACTCATATTGATCACGACCAGTTTATTTCCTCTGTAATAATCAATCAGTCCGGCTGCCGGATAGACGATCAGGGAGGTTCCGCCGATGATCAGCATATCTGCATCCTGGATCGCCTGAATGGCTCTTGCCATGACGGTCATATCAAGCCCTTCTTCGTAGAGCACCACATCCGGTTTGATCCTTCCGCCACAGGAACAGGTCGGCACACCTTCTGCATGAAGCATATATTCTGCATCATAAGATTTTCCGCAGTTCATACAGTAATTGCGGTGCACGCTTCCGTGAAGCTCCAGCACCTTTTTGCTGCCTGCCGCCGTGTGAAGTCCGTCAATATTCTGCGTGATGACTGCCTTTAATTTTCCGGCCTTTTCAAGCTCTGCCAGCTTTTTATGTGCCATGTTTGGCTTTGCATCCAGGCAGAGCATTTTATTTTTGTAAAAACGATAGAATTCTTCCGGGTTTCGCATGAAAAAACTATGGCTCAGAATGGTTTCCGGCGGATAATCATACTCCTGGTGATAAAGTCCATCCGTACTTCGAAAATCAGGAATCCCGCTTTCTGTCGAGACACCGGCCCCGCCAAAAAATACAATATTATTGCTTCCATTGATGAGTTCTTTCAGTTTTTCTGTGCCATTCATACAAATCACCCTTTCATACCCAAATTATATGATGCCAGAGGCAAAATCTCTTACACTGCCTTGTAGGTTTCGATCAGCTTGCCCTGCACGAGAAATCTCGTCTCAGAATTTCCGGTACAGGTAGAAAGTGTCACGATTTTATCATCGCTTGTCACTTCGATGTCACGTTTCAAAACGGAACGTTCAAAACAGGAATCGATATATTCTTGAAATTTCTTTTTGTCGGAAAACTGAAGCTGATAGGTTTCGCTTGTCGCACCGACTTCCTGGCAGGAGAAAATTTCGTATTTATAAATCTTCTCCGGCGTATATACCCAGAAATATGCATCCGAGTCAAACACTGCCTGATCGCGGAATTGTTTTAATTTTCCGAACATGGAAAGATTTCGCATATTGTGTCCGTAAATGATCGTGTTCGGATCGGAAAAATCTTTTTTGCAGCCGTGATCCATAAAAATACATCCGGCAATATTCGGCTGATTTTCAAAGGTATTGTGCAGATAGTAATCGTTATCCTTGCCCTGCGTGACCGGATAACTGATATCGATCGCACCGACCCTCAGCCAGGCAATAATATCCTCATTCACGGCTTTCAGTCCGGCAAAATCGATCGGATTTTTCATCGTCGACTCCGCCGCATCCGTGTTGATCTCTTCAAACATGCCCTTTTCATCAATATATTTATTCTCCAGTGCATGATACTCATCACTGCCCTTTTTATATTCCTGATAAATCGAAAGCAGCTGATAGCCGGAATAACAGAACACACCAAGTGCCACGATCATGATCAGCGTCCGGATCACATCTCCGGCGGTACGCTTCTTTTTCTTGTTTTCTTCCATTTAAATAACACCTCCCGATTGCCGCTGCCCTTTCGGCAAAGTCGCTTCAGACGCACCACAAAACGGGTGGACTGAATGTCACTAAAGGCTTCGATCGTTCCTTCATGCAATTCCACGATTTCTTTTGCCACCGAAAGTCCAAGTCCGGCTCCTCCGGTCTGGCTCGATCTGGAATTGTCTGCACGGTAGAACTTTTCAAATACGGTCTGCAGTTTCTGTTTCGGGATCGGCTCACCCTGATTAGAAAATACGATGACAACGGCAACACCTTCCCCGTATGCACGCACATCAATGTTTGTGCCGCGGTAACTATAGGCAACCGCATTTCGCAGAAGGTTGTCAAACACACGAGCAAGTTTGTCCGGATCACCTTCTACCATAAGATCTTCTTCCGTATAAATATTTCCGGTCAGATTGTTATCGGCAAACACGGCATAAAATTCATCCATGATCTGCTCCAGCATCAGTGAAAGATTGATGGTCTCTTTCTCCAGACGGATATTCTGGAGATTGAACTTTGTGATCTCAAAAAATTCGCTGATCAGTTCACTTAGACGGATCGCCTTGGTGTGTGCGATATGGATATATTTTTTGCGTTCTTCCGGCGGCATATCCGGTTTTTCGTCCAGCATACTTAAATACGCGATCACAGATGTGAGAGGCGTTTTGAGATCGTGTGCCAGATAAACGACCAGATCATTTTTCCGCTGCTCACTTTCCTGTGCCATGCGTTCTTTCCGTGCCAGCGTCATTTTCATGGTATTTAATTTCTCTGCGATCGGCTCCAGTTCCGTTTCCAGCTCGATCGGCTGTTTTGAATTTGATAAAACATTGTCGATCCCATCTCCGATGTTTTTCAGATAATTAGCAGTCTTTGACAGTGCCGCATAATATCCGACCAGAAACAGCAGCATAAATCCGATCCACTGAAACACATCCCGGTTTGCCCGAAATACATTCTGATAGATCACATCTGCTTCTGCCTGCGAAAGATTCATTTTCATCAGAATACCGATGATCAGGTTTGAGAGCTTTCCCTGAAACAATCCGTCAAGGATCAGTGTGATGATCATTTTTCCGACCACCAGGCTCATCATCATAATGCCCATCGTCTGCAGCATCATTTTCCATTTCAGCCTGCGATATTTATTTTTCAACGCGGTATCCCACTCCCCATACGGTCTTGATAAAATTACTCTTGCCGGCCGGGCCGCTCATCTTTTTCTCTCAGGTGACGGATATGGACCATTACCGTATTGTTGCTGTTTTTATAGTATTTTTCCTTCCATACCTGTTCAAAAAGCTGCTCGGAGCTGATGACCTGCCCGCGGTTGTCACACAGCAGCCAGAGGATATCAAACTCAATCGGTGTTAAAGTCAGATGCTTTTCATTGTAAATACACTCATGCGTGGTACGGTTCAGAAACATATTTCCAAAATCAATCACATCTTCCTGTGCCCTTCCGCCTGTATTGTACTTGGTAAACCGACGCATCTGTGCTTTGACACGTGCAATCAGTTCCAGCGGATTAAATGGCTTTGCCATGTAGTCATCTGCCCCGAGCATCAGACCGTTGATCTTGTCCATATATTCTGTTTTTGCCGTCAGCATAATAACCGGAAAATTATATTTTTCACGGATTTTCTGAAGAACCTCAAATCCATCAATATCCGGAAGCATCACATCCAGAAGTGCCATATCCGGTGCTGCTTTCTCAATCGATGCAAGTGCATCTTTTCCTGTATAAAACTTTTCGACCTCAAAGCCTTCGTTTTTCAGATACAGTTCAATAACATCTGCGATTTCCTTTTCGTCATCAACCACTAAAATTCGGTTTCCCATTTCTGTACTTTCCTCCTGATACAGCTTGCACCCACTTTTCAAGTCGAACACAGGCAAAACCTGGTATGCGGTTCTGCGAAGCCTTAATCGTGCAAGAGTCTGAACTCCACCCAAGATTACAGACACCCGGCTCTGTCAAGAAAACCGGGTGCCGCCTGTAAGACTATGCTTTTATTAAAGTTCGCAGTTTCCTACTGTTCTCGGGAACGGGATTACGTCACGGATGTTTGACATACCGGTCAGGTACATAACGCAACGTTCGAATCCAAGTCCGAAACCTGCATGTCTTGTAGATCCATATTTTCTCAGATCCAGATAGAATCCGTAATCTTCTTCCTTCAGTCCCAGCTCATTCATGCGTGCGAGCAGTTTTTCGTAGTCGTCCTCTCTCTGGCTTCCGCCGATGATCTCACCGATACCAGGCACCAGACAGTCCATAGCAGCAACGGTTTTTCCATCTTCGTTCAGTTTCATGTAGAACGCTTTGATCTCCTTTGGATAATCTGTTACAAATACCGGACGTTTGAAGATTTTCTCAGTCAGATAACGCTCATGTTCTGTCTGCAGATCACATCCCCAGGATACTTTATAATCAAACTTGTCATTATTTTTCTCGAGCAATTCGATTGCTTCTGTATAAGTAACGTGTGCAAACTCGGATTCCACTACATGTTTCAGACGGTCAATCAGTCCTTTATCCACAAAATTGTTGAAGAACTGCATTTCTTCCGGTGCATGCTCCATAACGTAGCGGATGACATATTTCAGCATGGACTCTGCAAGGATCATGTCATCTTTCAGATCAGCGAAAGCCATTTCCGGCTCAATCATCCAGAACTCTGCTGCATGGCGGGCAGTATTAGAATTTTCCGCGCGGAAGGTTGGTCCAAAGGTGTAGGTATTGCGGAATGCCTGTGCAAATGTCTCGCCGTTTAACTGTCCGCTTACGGTCAGATTAGTTTCTTTTCCGAAGAAATCCTGGCTGAAATCTACGCCGCCCTGCTCTGTTTTCGGGATGTTGTTTAAATCCAGGGTAGTTACCTGGAACATCTCCCCGGCACCCTCGCAGTCACTTCCTGTGATGAGCGGAGTGTGTACATAAACGAAATCGCGCTCCTGGAAAAACTTGTGAATCGCATATGCACACAGGGAACGTACACGGAACACCGCCTCAAAGGTATTGGTTCTCGGACGCAGATGGGAAATGGTACGAAGGTATTCCATGGTGTGGCGTTTTTTCTGCAGCGGGTAATCCGGTGCGGAAGCTCCTTCGATCACAACCTCTTCTGCCTGGATCTCAAATGGCTGTTTTGCTTCCGGTGTCGGGATCAGCGTACCGGTAACGATAACGGCTGCTCCTACATTCAGTTTGGAAACCTGTGCAAAGTTTTCCATCTCATCGTGGTATACGATCTGCAGTGTCTCAAAGAAAGTACCGTCATGCAGCACTAAAAATCCAAATGTCTTGGAATCTCTGACGCTTCGAAGCCATCCTCCCACTGTAATCTTCTGATTTAAATATTTTTCCGTATCACGGTAAATTTCTCTTACTGTTACCAATTCCATTTTATAAACTCCTTTCTTTTCCATTTTTACAGCAGAATCTGGTTCTGCCGTTTTCTTACTGCTCTCAGTATATCCTAATCTTTCCGACGGTGCAAGCAGGATATGGAAAAGCTTGCGTACATTTCGCTTTGTTTTTGCCTCCAGACCATGAAAAATGTTCAGCATCTTCATCATTTTCTGTAAACGGTTCTGCGTAAAATCCATAACCGTGTCTGCCTGAGTCGCTTCAATGATCTCAAAAAGGGCATCCACGATCTCCTGCTGCTCCTCAGGAGAATACGATGCGATCCACTCATTGATCTGCTGATTTTTCTTTTCGGTCGCCGGGTTAATCTCTTCTTTGTATACAAAATCCCCTTCTTTTTACTACCCAGGTGAACATATCATGCTGCAGCACACCTTTCCCGGAACTTTCCACAACCTGATAACTTCCTGCAGTATGCAGAAGCATGCCCACAAAGGAATCCTGCGGAACCATTTTGATGATCTTCTTTTCGATCCGAAGATAACCTTCTTTCCGGTAAATATCTTCCCGGAAACCCGGCCCGTCAAAACAGTATACAGCTCTGATCCGGTCCTGGATCTGCGGTTCTGTCTCCATCGCTGCAAAGACTGCCTCATTGCCGCCTTTGGAATGTCCGCCAATCATCAGCGGGGCATCGCCGGTGTATTCTGCAATGTGCCGCAGATAGAGCCTTGCCGCCGTCTGCGACGGAATCGGGCTTTTCAGTGCCATATCAAAATCTTCTCTCCAGCCGACGATCGTCTCATCTGTCCCACGAAATGCCACATACACCGTTCCGTCTTCCAGCAGAAATGTAACTGCCGAGAACTGCATCTGCATTTCTTTGTCCGTGAGATTGGTGTAATAATTGAGCCGCATTTTTGCAAAACGCCTGCTTCTGGCAACCGCCGCATAGAGCCTGCGATTATCTTTTTCATACCAGTCTGACACATACAGACTGTCGTATTTCGGATGTTTGCGAAGAGAACGCATCGTCACTCCTCTGATGTCATTTCCATCCATTTTTTCGACAAGATCCGGCACCAGATCCTGAAATTTAAAATAAGACAGCTGACACAAGATCAGACTGTCTACGTGGGAAAAAGGTCTTTCCCCGAAAGAAAGACCTCCATATTCCTTTAAATATTTTAATGTATTATCCGTAAGTTTCATATTCTATCACCTGCAGATTTTAAAGATAAAAGCTTTCCGTTCACCGATTTCTGTGAACTGCCGCTGTCAAAGTTCCAGTCTTCCGACTTCTTTGTAATCGTTTGCCATGTCATAAATACGGATCTGTCCGCCGCCGACCAGATAAAAATTATCGCCGATAAAACAGCCTCGGACTTCCTGAAGTCCGTTGTAAGAGTAGCCATAGTAAGAATCTCCGAGATTTTCCGTGAAGACATTTTCAAATCCTTTTTCTTCATCATAGCAAAAGACCATATAACTGGAATCACACATGAAGCCAAAAACATTTTTTCCGTATCAATCATCGCCGCTTTGTAATTGTAGAACAGCGGGCAGTCGTAAGTGTCTTTGATCACAAACTTGTGCAGCTGTTTTACGTTGGACGGATCGGATACATCAAACATCGCAAGTTTGATACCTGTATAAGCTCCTGTCTCCGGATCAACTTCGTTGCCCACGCCGAGCAGCTTGTTTTCTCCGTAAAAATGCAGATACGAGGAAAATCCTGTGATTTTCAGTTCTCCAAGTATTTTCGGATCAGACGGATCGCTTAAGTCAACCGAAAACAGCGGCTCTGTATCGCGAAATGTCACAAAATATCCGATATCTCCGAGAAATCTTGCGGAACGGATGTCCTCACCTTCTGCCAGATCTCCAATATTTCCGCAGACCTGCATCGCATCATCCAGCACATAGAGTGCATTTTTCTGTGTCTCCCCGCTGTAGTCTGTCAGAACAACTCTGAGATAACTGTTGTACTCATTCATGGAAAAACTGTCGTTCAGAGAACCTTTTAAATCTGCCGCACCTTTTGCCTGGATCTTCCCTTTCTGGCAGGAGAATTTCAGAATCTGTGTCATCGTCACATCACTGCTCCAGTTTGTGTTGCTGATATAAATATTATTCTCACTTACATAAAAATTCTCCGCTGCAGATACAACTGCTTTCTGATCTATGATCGCATCCGGCTTTCCGGTGCTCACAGAAGAGATTACCAGGCAGGAAGTACTGTTCTGATACTCCGGAAGAAAAATATCCGAGGACTCCATTCTTGCACCATTGACTGCCGGAATGTACTCATCAATTTCCGATGCATCGCTGACCTGCGGATCAAACTGCGTAAACAGATAAACGATATCGCCGTTTTTTCTGGAGGTGCTGTAGTGTCCCTGCTGCTGAACCACACCGGTGAGCTGCGGCTGGGAACGATCGGAAATATCATAGGTGTAAAGTTTTGTATAATTTTCCGTATCCGCCGTGTAAGTATCTTCTTCAGCATCACTGTTCAGCGTAGTCTTGCTTCCGGTCACGATCAGGCTCAGCGTGTCGCCGTCCACGTACATTTCCTGCGGTGTCTCATTCAATGCATCCAGCATGATCGTTCCCTCTGTCTGCAAAGCTTTGTCTTCTGCACGGATCAGACGGACACTGCCGGTCGCTTTCATCACATACAGATATTTGCCGTCTGTTTTGACTACATCTGCTTCATCCACGCCTGCTTCCTGCAGATTTGTCTTTGAATAAGAAAGCCCTGCTCCCGCATTTGTCTCAGAGCTTCCCATATCCATGGCCGCCATCGCCGAATCTTCCACCATATAGTCGTTTGTCGTACCTCTTGCCAGCTCTGCTGTCTCATACCCGCCATATCCGCTTTCTGTTTTTTCAGGGCATCAAAAATCTCCTGATAACTCTTTGCACCGGCAAAAACATAATTACCGGATTCAACATCCGCTGACGTCTGGGCCGTCGTTGTTTTTTCTGTTGTTGCTTCCGTTGTATTTTCTGTTGTAACTTCAAAAATTTCTGTCTCACCTGTCGCTTTTTTGTACTCTGCGATGCGTCTGCAAGCGACATCGTTCCGGCTTCATTCTGGCTGTTTTCGCCATTTGTGCCGGAAAGTCTGGTAAGACCCGTCACCCCTCCGATGATCACCAGTGCGAAGACTGCCGCAACTGCTCCCCACTGGGCATATCTTCGAAACCGGCTTTTTTATCCACCGGCTGTTCTTCCAGCAGACGTTTAATCTGCTCTGGATGGATTTCTTCCGGTGCATCGACATTTTCACCGGATTTTTTTATCATATCCAAAATCTTTTTTTTTTCATCCATACAATCCAACTCCTCTCACTCACTAAGCATCTGCTCCATTTTCTTAAGAGCACGGCTTTTCAGAGAACGCACGGTATTCTCATTCATTTCCAGCATGGAGGCAATCTCTTTTCCGGTATATCCGCCAAACAGACTGGAAGAAAGTATCAGACGTTCTTCGTCATTTAATTTATAAAATGCCGCCCGCACATCCATATCTTCGCTCGTGTCACGTTCCCGCCATGCCAGATCGGCCGGAAGCTCCACGGCACGGTTCAGATAGGATTTCAGCTTCTGTCTGCATTTGTTGGCAAGAATCCGGAAAATCCAGGCACGAAAAGCATTTTCGTCTTTTAACCCTTCAATCCCCTTCCAGGCATCCAGTACCGTCTCACTTACAACATCTTCTGCTTCATGCCTGTTTTTCAGGGTATATAATGCAAATCGAAACATATCCTGATATACTTTCTCGTATTTCGCAGCAAAATCTTCTGCATTTCGCTCCATATGATCACCCCATTCTTTTTATGCTCAGGAGGCGTTCCGTCTGCAGCCTTCCCGCCTCTCATCTATACAGTGTCATTTTTTCGTGTTTTGTTGCATGGAAAATTTTTTTTCTGTTTTTACTCCTCAAGCGGATCAAAATACGTTACAAACTGATTTCCGGCTGCTTCAAACATATCGGCACTTTCTTCCAGTCCGTAATAATAGGTCTCGGCTTCTCCCGGTTTTAACAGAATCGTATTGTACTGGTCATATCCGGCAATGATCACAACGCCGTCTGCTGTTTTTGCCAGAACCGGCGTGCCCTCGCTTACATAATACAGCACACTGTCGAGTGTACATCCGGTCAGGTCAAGTACCTGTTTGCCGAGATTTTTGACAGTTTTTTGATGTTCATCTTACCGCTTAAAATCACATCCGGGAACGTACTGATATCCAGCTTGCAGGTGGTCTGTTTGTTGCCTCGCTCCCAGATCAACTGCTGTTTGTTGTTTACCACAACGCCAAGCTGATCATCTGCTCTCTGTACCGCCTCACTGATCGTGGTGTACATGCTGTCGAGATGACCTTTCGCATAGACATAGTAAAGTTCTTCTGTCTGTTTTTGGGCCGGAATCGATACTTCTGCAGCCTCTTCGCCTTCTGCCTTGACCTGTTTTGCATAAAGGATCTGCGGTGTTGTACCTTCCTCGATCGTCTCACCCGTTTTCAGAATGGTTTCTGTCTGTTTTTGTCGCTTTCTACATACGCAAATCCATAAGCCGCTTCATCGTCCGCACTGCTGTTTACGATGTGATCCTGGCTGGTCTCTGTATAGCCGCGTTTCGTTTTCTTGACACGATCCAGCGTCAGCAGTTTGTCATTTACGCTTCCGCCAATCACGTAACAGCCGTCCGGCTCATAAGTCTTTAATGTCTCTCCCGCAGAATTTACGATCAGTACTTTGTACATCGGGAATACTTCGCTTCCTTTGTCTTCTGTGTCAATATCCGAAACCTTCGCCACGCCGTACACCAGGTCAGAATCGATAAATCCGATTGGCTGCAGACGTTCATCACTGTCGCAGGTAAATGCAGTATCGTTTCCTGTTTCCAGATCACGCAGATTCAGCGTAGAAGAATCGTATTTTTCATTTTCCTGAAGCCATGCAAATTTTCCTCCGGTGGAAGAGCCGACATAACATCCGCTGCTTAAGTTGGAAAACTGTTCTGTCACTGAATTATCTGTGATATTGATATCGTAAAAACTTCCTTCCAGTGTCAGATAAAAATGTGTCCGATCCGCTGACATATAACCCAGATTTTCGACATCTTTATCCAGCAGGGAAAATGCTTCCTGTGTTTCCACGTAAAGTCGCTCCGTGATGCTCGTTGTCGCTGCATCGTAAGTATAGACCGCAACGCCGCACTCTCCTTCATGTTTGCCACGGTTCATATAACCGCACAGAAGGAAGGTCATATTTCCGCTGGAATCTATATTTATGATGCGGATATTATTTTCATCATAAATATCTCTCGCATCCAGCTTTCCATTCTGAAGGAAACTGAACACCTGCGTCAGCTTTTTCGTCCCCGTTTCATAAAGCCACAGGGAACCCTGCTGTGCAAATGCAAAATATTTTTTTGTAGGTATCACTTTTGTAGGTCAGATCCCGGCTGTTGATGCCAAGGCGGATACCATTTGTCACAAGAATCGAATTTTCCGGATCAAAAATCTCATTTGTATCACGCTCAAAATCAAGCAGCATGACCTGAGATTCTGCGTATCGCATACGATAGTATTCTGTCACATGATACATTTCCATCTCTTCGGTATCACCGGTCGCTGTGATCACATAATCCATTTCCAGTGTTGCTGTGTTTTCGTTTAATTCCTTGATGCTCGGGATCGGTTTTAAATATGCCTGCGGCGTGAGCTTTCCCCACATCAGCTGTGCACCGGAACTGTGGATGTCCATATGGGCAAGCGTTGTGTTATCGGCATCTTCATTTGGCTCGATCGTCTGTGAGATCATTCCGTCTTCATCATTCCCGTTTAAACATTTCTCATAAAATCCGGTTGCAAAATTCAGGTAGTTTTCTGTATTCAGGTTCGCCTGGTTGATAATGCGTGTGTAATAATAAATATCCCTGACACCGGCAGTCACTTTGATCTTCATGATATATTCTGTGTTGATCAGGATCTTATTATTAACTTTCAGTTCTGCCGTCACATAATCATCCTGTTTGCCAAGTGTCGTTACCAGCGTATTTTCCAGTGATTTGCTGCCATCCGCAGACAGTACTTCGTAGCTGACGCTGCTGATCTGGTTTTCAAACGGCTGGATCTGTATATTTACTGTTTTATAATTACTGAGCGGTGTCAGTGTATCCCGCATGGCAATGACATCCATTTCCTGTGCATAACCATGCATACAGTTGATCTGTTTTCCGTTCAGATCAACATAAACCAGCGGAAACGTAGCCTGTGCCATCACTTCAGAGGTATCTGCCATTTTTTTCCGAGGATTTTGGATGTACCAAAGACAGCCGCCGCAAAAACAAGCACCAGAACTAAGATTCTTATCAATATTTTCTTCATTTACATTTCCCCTTTTTCTTTTCTCAAACGTCCAAGCAGCGGATCAACACCAAGAAATTTCTCACAGGCACCCAGTTCTTTGATCTCATGTGGTTTTCCGGTTTTTACTGCTCTTATAAGAATATTTTTCGGCGTATGCTCCATATCAATAAATTCCAGAATCTGCACCTGATATCCGGCTTCTTCCAGTCTTCCTGCCCGGAGTGCGTCCGTCACAAGTGCAGCGATCCGCTCCTTGATCAGACCATATTTCAGAACTGGTTTCAGAATCTCATTTTCCATCTGTTTATTAACTTCATGCTGACAGCAAGGCACCGACAGGATTACTTTTGCATCCCATTCCAGAGCCTTCTCCAGAGCATAATCTGTGGCCGTATCACAGGCGTGCAGCGTCACAACCATGTCCACTTTGGAAACGCCCTCGTAATCTGCAATATCTCCGGTCAGAAAAGTCAGTTTATCATAGCCGTATTTTTCCGCAAGGGCATTGCAGCGTGCGATCACATCTTCTTTCAGATCCAGTCCGACCACACGGATATCATAGCCATTTAAAATCTTCAGATAATAATAAAGTGCAAACGTCAAGTAAGATTTGCCGCATCCGAAATCCAGAATCGTAAGCTCTCTGCCCTTTTCCATCTGTGGCAGGATATCCTGCACAAACTCCAGGAAACGGTTGATCTGGCGAAATTTGTCGTATCTGGCATGCACGATCCTGCCCTCTGCAGTCTGCACTCCAAGATCAATCAGAAACGGCACCGGAATCCCTTCCTCCAGAATGTAATGTTTCTTACGATTGTGCATCAGAACCGGTGCATCCAGTTTTGTCACACTCTTTTTACGTTTGATCGTCACTTTTCCCTTTTTGCTGATCAGAACTGTGATCAGCTCGTCCTGCATCTGAATCTGAAGCTGCCGGAAATCCTCTTCCATAAATTTCATAACATCCCCGATCAGCTCATCACGATCGCGGTTGCTGTGAAACTCCTGCTTCCCCTTGCGTGCTGCAGACTGAAACATCAGACTTCCTTTTTGCAGAACCGGCCGGATACGCACTTTGGAAATGCCATCCTTGTCCCTCGCCCCACTTGCTGTCATATGTATCAGCTTTTCACAGACACTCTCCTCCAGCAATATTTTTAATTCTTCCATATATCCTGTACCCTTTCTTTTCAAGTCGAACGCACGTGAGACTTGGTGCGTGATTCTGGTCAGCGAAAGCTGACATATTCTTCTCAGAATCACTGCACATACTCGCGGAGCGTTTATCTCAGTCGGAGATTGTACTCCCACTGAGAAAGACTTGTTATTACTCACCACTTGCAGAAGTGGGAGTCTTCTCGACTGAGATAATACGACTGAGATGAGAACTGCTGTATGACCCCAGCAGTCCCCTCCATTGTAATGTCTTTGCTTTAAAACCACAACTTAAATTTTTTAAACTGACCGCAGTATCCCAGGTTCCACGTGCATTCGACTTGAATTCAGTATCTCCTGCGGCAGCTTCGCCGTCTGCACCTCCTGCGGTACATTTCCTGATACAGAAGCACCTCGATTATGTCCCCAGCCAGTTTTTACGCGGCGGATAACGTCTGTACACCTCTTGCTGCATGACCATCGCCTGATCCCGGTCATCCTCCTCTTCGACCGGATATTTCTCCTGAACCTTATCATAAATCCGGTTTTTGATCCGCTCAAACATCACCTTATCCGGATACTCATCAAACATCATGCTTCCGTCGTACTCCATCTGGTCACACTCATCCTCCACCACACTTAGAACATCCTTCGCCACCTCCGGATAAAGTTCCTTCATCTTCTTCATGTCCCGCTCATTTTGCATCTCATCCAGATACGCCTGCGGATACATGTTTGCCGGATAAACAGGATAACCACCTGCCATGCCCATCCACGGTACCATCGGGCCTTCCACCGGCATCATCGCGCCCGGCATCGGATAACCCTGATGATATGGCATAAAATTCCACGGAAATTTTTCTTCAAAAGAATCCACGATTGTCTCACTCCACTCGCAAAACATTTGCTATAAAATATGCTTTCCCCTGTGCAGACGTGAAAAAAGTGGTACAATAAATGATGCCAAGGATGAAAAAAGTCCAACGTCGTTCTTGCTTGCAAGATAAGACGATTGACCTTTTCATCCGCTTAAACATGAGGAAGAAGCAATTTACGCAGTAAATTTGCGTATTCCGAATGTTTACAGGATTGCGAAAGCTGATTTTCAGCGGAGCAATCCGTGGCATCATCTTTCTCACCATGCAGATTTAACATGAATGGATTTTTGGAGCTTGCTCACAAAAGACCATTCTGATAAAGCAAACCGAGGTGTCCCCACATGCGTACGATCTTTCATATTGATGTAAATTCCGCTTATCTAAGCTGGACGTCTGTCGAAAATTTAAAAACAGGAAACGGTCCGGATCTGCGAGAAATCCCTGCCATCATCGGCGGCGATCAGAAGACACGCCACGGCGTTGTCCTCGCCAAATCCATTCCGGCAAAAAAATTCGGCATCCACACAGGCGGACCTGTCGTGAATGCCTTAAAAAATGCCCAAATCTTGTAATGGCACCGCCCAACCACGACCTTTATCATGCGTACAGCTGCCGCATGATGGACTTTCTGCACAGCCTGACTCCTGATATTGAACAGGTCAGCATTGATGAATGTTTCCTGGATTTTACCGGGATTTCCCATCACTATCCGTCACCTTACGCCGCTGCCAGATACATCAAGGACGAAATCCACAGCCGCTTTGGCTTTACCGTAAATGTCGGTATTTCTTCCAATAAACTTCTGGCAAAAATGGCATCGGATTTTGAAAAGCCGGATAAAATACACACTCTGTTTCCGGACGAAATCCCGCAGAAAATGTGGCCTCTTCCGATCGGAGAACTGTTCATGGCAGGCAAATCTTCCGTGAAAGCTCTGAACAACCTCGGCATCCGCACCATCGGAGAACTTGCCGCCTCCGACCCGAAACTGATCACGCTCAATCTGAAAAGCCATGGAACCATGCTCTGGAATTACGCAAATGGCATCGATAACAGCCCGGTCTGTTCCACCCCGGCGGAAGCAAAGGGATTGGAAACTCTACCACTCTCTCCTCCGACCTGACAAAAGAATGCGAGGCTGTACCGATCCTGCACTCCCTTGCAGAAAGTGTTGCATCCCGCCTGCGAAAAAGCACACAAAAAGCCGGCAGCATCTGTGTGGAAATCAAATACTACGATTTTCAGTCTGTTTCCAGACAAACCCAGATTGATATTCCAACAAATTCTACCACCTGATCACTCAGACCTCTAAACGGCTCTTCCACGAACTCTGGAATCAGCAGCCCGTTCGCCTGTTAGGTATCCGCACTACCAAACTTGTTGATGAAAACGAGCCCGTCCAGCTTTCCTTGTTTGACCTGGATTTTTTCCGATATTTCTGCAAACAAAACAAATGCCAATGCCGATTTTCCGAAAAAACCATCCCCGGAAAAACAGAAAAAACTGGATGCAGCACTTGATTCTATTCGCAAAAAATATGGAAAAAAGCGGTGACACGAGCAAGTGAGATGGAGTAAAAACTACCTCTCCACTTTCTTCTTTCTTCTCTTCTGTGGCTTTTTCGTCTTTTTCTTCACAGAATACCCGAACGTCCCGATCTCTTTTCCGAGATCCAGATATTCTCCGTGCGAATATGCAATCAGCCCACTTTTATTGAGCTGAAATTTTCCATTCTCATCAAGATATTTTTCATCGACATGAACTGCCAGTACTTCTGCGAGGAACATATGGTGCGAACCGAGTTCTTTCTTCTCGGTGATACGGCACTCGATATTGACCGGTGCTTCCGCGATCAGCGGTGCTTTGACCTTCGTTGCTTCCACCGCAGTCAGCCCGGTCTCTTTGAATTTATCGACATCCCGGCCGGAACGTACGCCGCAGTAGTCAGTTGCCCGTGCCAGCTCTTTTGTTGTCAGGTTGATGACAAATTCTCCTGTCTCATCCAGAATATCATACGAATAACGCTCCGGTCTTACTGAAATATAAGCCATCGGAGGATTGGTACAGACGGTTCCCGTCCACGCCACCGTGATGATGTTTGGTTTCTCGCCCTCCCTCTGACAGCTGACCATCACTGCCGGAAGCGGATAGATCATATTTCCCGGTTTCCAGATTTGCTTTGCCATAATTATAATTGCCTCCTATTGCTGCATTGCCGTCATAAAGCTCGGGATCAGCTGTTTCTTTCTGGAAACAACACCCGGCAGGATCACAGACTGCTCGCCTTCCTGCGGCTCTTTGTGGAACGCTTCGCTTACCACATTTTTGCTGTCTCCGCCGTAGAACAGCAGCTCTGTGCTTTCGTTGATAATATCTGTCAGCATAAAGAACAGCATGGATTCTCCGTGGCTTCCCAGAGCCTTTTCCATATATGGAAGCAGTTCTTTCTTGATCTCGGTCAGCTCATCCGCATTTACAGAAGTGATCTGTCCAACGCCAAAGCTGGATTTATTTAACTCAAATTTCTTATAATCCTGATAGAAAATTTCTTCCGGTGATTTATTCTTTAAGTTGCTTCCCGCTGCAAACATCTCGGATGCCAGCTCTTCGCATTTGACACCGGCGATCTCCGCCAGCCTTTTTTCTGCCGCTGCCTTGTCCATCGCCGTACAGGTCGGAGAACGGAACATCAGCGTATCCGAAAGAATCGCAGAACAGAGCAGTCCGGCAATATTTGGTTCGATCGTCAGATTTTTTTCCTGATAAACCTGATACAGAATCGTTGCCGTACATCCAACCGGCTGATTGCGGAAATAAATCGGAGCCATCGTCTGCAAAGATCCGATCCTGTGGTGATCGATGATCTCCAGAATCTCTGCACTTTCGATGTTGTCAACCGCCTGCGAAATTTCATTGTGATCCACAAGGCAGAGCTGTCTGCGTTTGATACCCAGCAAGTTACGTCTGGAAACCATTCCCACATATTTTCCGTGTTTATTCAGAACCGGGAAATCTCTGTGACGCAGTTTTGCCATGACTTCTTTGATATCATCCGTATAATCGTCAATACTGAATTTCACCAGATTCTCACTGGTCATAAAATGTTTCACCGGCATACTCTGATTGATCAGTCGTGCAACCGTATAAGTATCATGCGGAGAACTGATCACAAAACATTCTCTCTCCTCTGCCAGTCGGCGGATCGTCTTCGAAATCGGAACACCCATACAGACAATGATACAGCTTGCCCCCATCTCGATCGCACAAAGCTGAGCTTCATAACGGTTTCCCAGAATCACCAGATCATTCTGCTCCACACTTTGTTCCATCACTTCCGGGCTGGATGCCGCGATCAGCACCTTTCCATCCGTAAAATGTGCATGCTCATTTCCAACGATCATCGTTCCATCTACTGTTTCCAGAATGTTGCGATACGGCGTTCTTGCCTCAGAAAGTGCTGCATTGTTGTAAACATCCATGTACGATTCTGTAATGTCGTTTGTCGTGATCAGACCCTCCAGCTCCTGATTCTGATTAAGGATCGGAAGGGTAAATACATTTTCATTCCGCATCAGCGTCCATGCTTTTTTTTCAGAGAAATTTTACTGTCCACTCCACCGACTTTACGCACATCCATGTCTTTGACACGCGTACCGACATTCGGCATATAGCCCGGTGTATTCATCTGAAAACGTTTCAGCACATACAGCGTTTCTTCGTTGATCTGACCGGCACGCTTTGCCTCATAAACGGGATTTTCCTCCGTTCTGTTTTTGATATCTGCATAAGCGATGGCCGAGCAGATCGAATCCGTATCCGGATTTTTATGTCCGATCACATAAATTTTCCTCTTATTGTTTTCCATAATAGCCTCCATATGATTATAACGTAAAACGCTCCGGCAGTAACTGCTCCAGTGTATAACTTTTCCAGTTTTCCGTATCTTTTGCCAGCAGAATCTCAAAATCTGCTTTGCAGAATTCTGCCATCACCTGACGGCACACGCCGCACGGCGGACAGTAATCTCCGGCTTCGCCCCGTTTATTTCCGACGATCGCTATCGCCGTAAAATCCCGCCTGCCTTCTGACACTGCCTTAAAAAATGCTGTCCGTTCCGCACAGTTGCCCGGCGAATATGCCGCATTCTCAATGTTGCATCCCTGATAGATCTTACCGTCTTCTGTGAGCAGTGCCGCCCCGACCAGAAACTCTGAATACGGTGCATAAGCCTGCTGCTGTGCCAGAAAAGCCTGTCTTACCAGCTCTGTTCTGTCTCTGTCATCCATCCTGCAAATCCCTCCGTTATTCAGGTGCGATTTCAAGTGCCAGTTCCATCATATCATGAAAACTCTTTTCACGTTCTGCTGAGTTTGTCGCCTCTCCGGTAACAATGCTGTCCGAGATCGTACAGATCGCAAGAGCCTGTTTTCCGGTTCTCGCCGCATTCATATACAATGCCGCCGCTTCCATTTCCACGGCCAGTACGCCCATTTTCCGCCAGTTCACATCCAGGTTAGAATCGCTGTAAAATGTATCCGAAGAAAGCAGATTTCCGACCATATAATGCAGACCTTCCCTTTTTTCTGCCGCTTCCACTGCTTTTCTCAAAAGTGGAAAAGATGCCGTTGGAGCAAAGCTTCCCGGAAGCTGATACTGTGCCGCAAAATTCGAATTTGTGCAGGCACCGATGCCAAATACCAGATCCCGCAGATGCAGATCTTCCCTGAGTGCACCTGCCGTGCCGATCCGGATAATATTTTCCACATCATAACCATTGAACAGCTCATAAGAATAAATGCCCATTGAAGGCATTCCCATGCCGCTCGCCATCACAGAAACTCTCTTGCCCTTATAAGTTCCCGTATAACCTGACATCTGGCGCACCGAGTTGACCAGAACTGCATCTTCCAGATAATGTTCCGCTATAAATCTCGCCCGCAGCGGATCACCCGGCATCAGTACTGTTTTTGCAAAATCACCCTTTTTGCCTCTATATGAGGTGTCGGAATATTCATAAGTCCATCCTTTCCGCAGACACCCGTCTGCTCCTGTTTTTATTATTTTAGCATTTTTGAATGTCATGGTCAAAAGTTATTTCCCAAGTTGCTTTACAAATTCATCGCAAAAAGGTATATTGGAATCATATTTTACAGACCCGGCAGCAAGTCTTCCGGTCTGCATCTTTTGCCTTAACACCACAAAATCAACAGGAGGTATTACAATGTCAGAAGAATTAAAAACATCTGAAGAACTCGCAGCAGAAGCCGAAACTTCGGCTGCTGAAACACCGGAAACCACCGAAACTGCCTCACCGGAAGAACCGGCAGAAACCATGGCTGATTACGCTGAAGAACTGGAAGCTTCTTTCAAACAGATCCATGAAGGCGATATCCTCACCGGAACCGTAATCGGTGTTTCCGAATCTGAGATCACACTGGATCTGAAATACTACACCGAAGGTATCATCCGTCTGGAAGATTTCACAAGCGATCCTGGATTTAATCTCAAAGAAGATGTTCACATCGGTGATGAGATCTCCGCAACCGTGATCCGCAGAGATGACGGAGAAGGCCACATTCTGCTCTCCTCCAAAGAAGCGAATGACATTCTCGCATGGGACAAATTCAAAAATACATGGAAGAAGGCACCAACCTGACCGTTAAGGTCGGTGGCATCGTAAAATCCGGTGTGGTTGCATACCTGGACGGCATCCGCGGTTTCATCCCGGCATCCAAGCTTTCCCTGAACTATGTAGAAGAAGACGCTCTGAACGACTGGCTCGGCAAAGAACTGGAAGTCCGTGTCATCAATGCTGATGCTGAAAACAAACGTCTCGTCCTTTCCGCAAGAGAGATCCTGCGTGAGAAAGCAGATGAAGAACGCAAAGCAAAAGTTTCCAACGTTCAGGTCGGACTCGTTACCGAAGGAACCGTAGAGACCATCAAACCTTACGGTGCATTTATCAACCTTGGAAATGGCCTGTCCGGTCTGCTGCACGTTTCTCAGATCTGCGAAAAACGTATCAAAACACCGGCAGCTGTTCTGTCCGAAGGTGATACTGTAAAAGTCAAGATCACTGCGATCAAAGACGGAAAACTGAGTCTGAGCATGAAAGCCCTGAACGATGTAGCCGCAGAAGAAGTCGAAGAAGAGACTTTCGAACTTCCGGAGACAGAAGCCGCTACCACAAGTCTTGGCTCCCTGTTCAAAAACATTAAGCTTTGATGTTACGATGAAAAGATGCATACGAATTGTTCCGTACTTTGTACTCCAACAATTCCGTCATGTATTAGTACATTCAACAAAAAACAGGTCTGTTCAAGACCTGTTTTTGTTATTTTCACACACTTTTCACAGAGTGTTCATATTCTATTCATACATCATTGTTACTATGTAAACAGTTCAAGAGCGAAAGCTTTTTGATACACTTTACACAAAGCAATAAATTTTTTTTTCATAATAGCCTCCAATGTACCAGACATTGGGGCACTCCTCATTTTACGGATATTTTTGTGCCGGATTTCACACACTCTCCGATTCGTTTCTATTTTTCAATCCCCATTCTGGATGCCTGACCCTCATCAAACGGATGCTTGATCTTTTTGATCTGCGATACATAGTCTGCCGCAGCGATCATCGCCTCGCTTGGTGTATTTCCGGTCAGGATCACTTCCAGCTTGTCCGGTTTCTTTTTCAGAAAGTCAAGTACCAGCTTTTCATCCAGCAGTCCCGCACTGATCGTATAGATCGTCTCATCCAGAAAAAGCACATCGAAGTCTTCCTCCACCGCTTTCTTTGTCACCTTCTCAAACTGACTGTTATAGAAAGCAAGACGTTCTTTCTTTTCCTGTTCCGTCATCTGAAAGCTGAATTTCTCCTGATCCAGTCCGTTTACGATTGAAACATTCTCTATCTTTTCCAGAATGTTTCGTTCACTCGTCTTGTTGTTTTTCATAAACTGATAGATCAGTACACGGTAGCCATAACCGGCTGCCCGCACACAGAGTCCCATTCCTGTTGTTGTCTTTCCTTTTCCGTCCCCGAAATAAATATGGACAAGCCCTGTTCCTTTTCGATTCATAATTTCTTTTTACACCTCCTGCATATTTGATCAAATCAGATGCATAGGAAATCTGATACATGATTCTGTCGGAATCACTTTGCAGGAGGCTTAAGCTCACTCCTACAGTTCCAGTTTCATATCGCCGTCTTTGATCCAGCCTTTTTTCTCATAAATTCGGACACTGCCAGTGTGATCACTGCCGGCAGCACAATCTGGAATACCACAATGATGATCATTGTCATGGTACCTCCGATTTCCGGTGCCATCGTCTGATAGGTCATGATCTGCCCTACAAATCCTGCGGTTCCCATACCGGAGCCTGTTGCATTGCTCGTCATTTTGACCAGCATTGTGCTGACCGGTCCCAAAACGGCACTGGAAACAATCGCCGGAATCCATATGATTGGTTTTCTTACAATATTCGGAACCTGCAGCATCGAAGTTCCGATTCCCTGTGCCAAAAGTCCTCCGACTTTATTTTCACGGTAACTTGCCACAGCAAAGCCTATCATATTACAGCAGCATCCGATCGTCGCCGCACCGGCTGCCAACCCGGAAAGATTTAAAATAATACCAAGAGCCGCCGAGCTGATCGGCAGTGTCAGAATCATTCCCATCAGCACGGAAACTACGATTCCCATCATAAATGGCTGCTGTTCTGTTCCCCAGTTGATGATTGCACCAAGTCCGGTCATAAATTTGGAAATCGGCGGTCCTACGATCAGACCGACTGCACATCCGGTTACGATCGTCACGATCGGCGTTACCAGAATATCTACTTTTGTCTTACCGGAAACCAGATGTCCCAGTTCAATTCCTGCAAATGCCGCTACAAATGCACCGAGCGGTTCTCCAGGTCCTGCCAGAACAACGCTTCCGTCAACCAGAAGTGAACCTGCCAGAATCTTACTTGCAAATCCTCCTGTCATGCCGGCCGTTGCCGCAGAAAGCACCACCAGCGGACTTTCCTGATAACGGTGTGCCACACCGACACCGATACCAGCACCGGTCATCGCTGCTGCCATCTTTCCCATGATAAAAAGCATGTCTCCAATGTTTCCGCCGATCAGGTTTCCAATCTGTTGGATTATTGTACCAACAATCAGTGTAGAAAACAAGCCCAAAAGCCATGCCGCTCAAACCATCAATAAAAATGTGGTTCAGTAATTTTTTCATGCCTTTCTTTCCTCCTCGATAAAGTTTTCCCGGTCAGACTGCCTGTATGCACTTCCCGGAGTGAGTTTACACCTTTATATTGATTCTTCAACAATGTCATTTCAGGTGTCTTGTCACCTTGAGAATGTAGCATATTTTCCAGCATTTATCAAGAATATTTTTCTGTCTGAACTCTTTACAGAACGGAAAGTTTATTGTATGATTCAGAATGATGTCAGAGCATTGGCAGACATTGTTTTGTATCTTGATCCATCAAACTGTTTTTCAGGAGAAAGGATGTAGCATGACCTCTAAGAAACTGAAAAAAACTTTTACTGCTGCCTTTTTGTCCGGCAGTATTCTTTTACAGAATTTTCCTGCTTTGGCAGCTGCTTCTGATACAACAGACTGGCTGAAGGAATCGCCGTTCCGCCAGGATATAACAACTGAAAAAAGTACTCCGACAGAATCCGTTCCGTCCGAAACCGAAACGGTATCCCCTGAAACATTAAGCACTTTTCAGACAGAAGCTGAGACAGAAGCTGAAACGGAAATCCCGGAAGAAAGCAAGTCTTCCAATAACACAGCTTCTTTTCTTATGGCTGATAATTCCGATACCTTTTCACAGATTCTGCAGGAAGCCACTCTTACACCTTCCTACACTTTTTGATTCTCTGAATCAGGATTTTTCCTGGAAAGAGCTGAAAACAGAGCTTACCAGACGCATCAACAGCTATTCTTCCAAGTGGTCTGTTTATCTGAAAGACCTGACCACCGGAAATGTGATAAGCATCAACGAACGTGCCCAGGAGTCCGCAAGCCTGATCAAACTTTATGTGATGGGAGCCGTAATGCAGGAAATCCAGAACGGCAATCTGGAAATGAATGACACGACCAAACATCTTCTCGATGAAATGATCACAGTCAGCGATAATTCTGCCACAAATGAGCTGGTCCGTTATCTGAACAAAGATCACGACCACAAGAAAGGCATGAAGAAAGTAAATGCTTTCATAAAAGCGCAGGGATTTGAATATACGCACGAATACAACGGTCTGGAGGACACCAGTCTGTGGTATGACGCTGATACCAAAAACACAACTTCCGCCAAAGACTGCGGTCGCCTTCTGGAACGTATTTACCGCGGAGAATTTATCTCTCATCTCGCTTCCCGCCAGATGGAAGAACTTCTGTTAAATCAGCAGGTTACCTACAAAATCCCATCCACGATCCCGTCGGAATCGCGTGTTGCAAACAAAACCGGTGAGACTTCCGACTGCGAAAACGATGCAGCGATCGTCTACACACCAAAAGGCGATTATATTTGATGTATCATGTCCTGCGAGGTTTCCAGCAAAAGTTCTGCCGTAGATTCTCTTCAGGAAATGTCCTCCCTGATCTACAGCTACTTTATGAACCGTGACACCTCAAAAGTCAGCCGCCAGGTGGAAGCTACTGCAAAAAGGAAACCGATTAGGTTTGATATACAAAATGTAAAATTAATAAATTTTATGTTGTATGTTGTCAATTCATTTTATATATGCTAGACTAATAGTAATCAGATTAGAGCTAACGTAGGAATAGTCTGGTGGTTGTTCCTTCCGGAAACGGAAAGGAGATATTGTATGAATACACTTGAAGTATTAACACTTGTGCTTGTAATTTTTGCAGTACTTACATATATTGACAACCACCGTAAATAAAAAGTGGCTATCTCCTACACCCCTAGGAGATAGCCGTGTGTAATTTATAAACTTCGTTTATAAGTTTCCGGTGGCAACCATCGGACATACGCAAACCTTCTGATTGCTTCTAAGATGATTATAAACTATTCACTTCCATTTTTCAAGTGAAAAAGTTTGAAGAGGCTGCCGTTTTCAGGCAGTCTCTTTACTTTCATTTTAAAATCCGCTATACTTGAAATCAATTACTTCTGCCCTTTATGGCAGCTTTTATATGGAGGTAGAAATGTTATGTTCCGTTTATGGGGAAAATTTTTAAAGACAACCATATGCTTCGAGATACCGTCATAGAAGATGACCGAAACGATACACGCACACACAAAATCTTTGATTCTTTAGATCAGATCTGCTACGACCTTGATCTCGGCAAACCGATCTGGCTCGATTCCAATATTCAGGAATTCAAACGCCACAGCAAAACTCGTTTTTACCAGGATAGTTTTATAGAAGAAATCCCCTTCGACTACCTTGAACTTCAGGTAATCGAAGAGGATTGACAACTGTTTCAGCTATGTGCATCCTGTGATATCGAACTGTTTGGTATCACAGGATTTTTTTGATATTTTCATAGACTCCGTCCAGCAGTCTTTCACGAGTCTCTTTCGGTGCCCAGGCAATATGAGGCGTAATGATCAGCTTGCCGCTGTCCTGGATCTGCCTTAGTGGATTGTCCTCCCTCATCGGCTCTCCGTCCAGCACATCCAGAGCTGCTGCCGCAATCTTATTTTCCTGCAAAGCCCACGTAAGTGCTTCCTGATCCACGATCGCTCCGCGTGCCACATTGATAAAAATTGCGGACTTCTTCATCTTCTCAAAAGCCGCTCTGTCAAAAAGTTTTCTTGTCCGGGTTCAGCGGTGCATGCACCGATATCAGATCCGAACGTTTCAGCAGTTCTTCAAAATCCACTCTCTCATACAGCTGATCGGTGTTCTTCCCGGATGTTGAATAATAAATAACATTGCAGCCAAATTCCTGTGCATGGGATGCCACACGTTTTCCGATCGCTCCCATGCCGACAATACCCCAGGTCTTTCCGTCAAGCTCTGAAAATTTCTGCTCAAAATGAGAAAACTGAGCGGAGGTACAATACGCACCTGATTTTACATAGTGATCATAATAGGCCAGTTTATGCAGAACATAGAACATCAGTGCAAATGTATGCTGTGCCACTGCTTCCGTAGAATAGCCGGCTACATTCGCTGACAGGATGCCGTGGCTGTCTGTATATGCCCGGTCAATATTGTCCATTCCCGTAGCCGTTACGGCTACCAGTTTCAGATGCGAAGCACCTGCCAGCGTTTTTTCATTCATCGGAATTTTGTTGATCACAACAACATCTGCATCTTTTACCCGCTCCGGCACCAGTTCCACCGGTGTGTCTCTGTATTTTGTTACATGTCCCAGTTCGTCAAATCTGTCCAGATTTATGTCATCACCAAGCGATATGGTCTCCAGAAATACAATCTCCATAGCAGTTTCCTCTCTTTCGTAATGCTAGTCTGCAGGGAAAATCCCTGCTCCATTATGACAATAACTCTTTCAGAACTTCCCGTATCACACGTTCCTGCTCATCCGAATCCATCTGCCGCAGAATCTTCGCCGTCTGCTCTTTAGGTGTATCCGCCGCAGCTGCTGTCTCACGGATACCCTCCCGGATTTTTCCGAGATTCTCCTTCAGCTCCTGCTTGTCCCTGATACCATCCTTGCTGTTCTTTACGTTCTTCTTTTTCCGTCCCGGCATGGAAACCATTTTTCCGAAATGTCCGGATACGTCTTCCGACTCAGCAGAAACTGCCACTTCTTCTGACGATGCATCGCATTTTGCCATTTCCACCTGATTTGCCGGTTTTGAAAATTCCGCCAGTATCGGCTGCACCGACTCCGGCTGTTTCTGTCTTGCAACAGAAGATTTTGCAGCCTGTACACCGGAAGAAGCATGAAGCACCAGCACATTATCCAGCTCGTCCTGCAAAGTAATCTCCAATGACTGTTTTGCAAATCCTGTATCCAGAACGCCAAAGACCAGAAGAGAAATTCCCTCCATCAGCAAAGTGCCTGGCAGATAAGTCTGACGCATGCCGCCAAACCGCCTGCGGCTGGCTGATATACCATCCGACCGCCCCCAGTGCCGCACATAATATGGCAGCCATCTGTGCCATCCGTTTCCAGGTATGCAAAGATCCTCCAAAAAGACGGTACTCCAGCAGATTTTTGCGGATAAATGCTTCCGTGTTAAAAGCATTGACCGTATTCTGTTTCATTCTGCATACGTTCTGATAACGCTGGCGAAGCTGTTTCATAAACTTACCTTTCACCATGCCCTGCCTTCTGACATCTCTGAGCAGGTTTCCATACATCGAACGAAGTACCACCTGGCTGATCACTCCCCAGGCACAGATCAATGCCATTGTGTAGAACAATATTGTCTGCTGACTTAAAAACTGTAACATGGATAATCCCCCTTCTGATCCTGCTTGTTTTCATTTCACGTGTCGCTGCTGCAGCAGTCACATTCTCCGGATGAATGTTGCAGGCACATTATAGCCTCAGAATTTGCATTTGAAAAGCAGAATCGTTCGACAATTTCTGCTCTTATGGCTCGAAAATCGGGGGATTTTTTTTATGAAGTTCTTCAGTTTTCGTTCTTTTTTCTACGCTTCTTTTGCAGCCAGATTCTTCATCATGCCGCAAACCAGTCTGACGCTGTGAGCAACTGCCTGCTTCTCAAATGTCGGATAATCCATGGTCGCACTGTTATCCGCTTTATCAGAAATGGCACGCAGAACAACAAACGGCACTTCATTTAAGTGTGCAGTCTGTGCGATCGCAGCACCTTCCATCTCGGTACAGTATCCTGCGAAAAGTGTCGAAATGTTCTCTTTGGTTTCTTTGTCTGCGATGAACTGATCGCCGCTGACAACTCTTCCGTGAAATACCTGAATTTCCGGATTAACCTCTTCACATACTTTCTCAGCCAGATCCGCAAGTGCCTTGTCCGCCTCAAAAGAGAACACATCCATCTGCGGAATCTGTCCTTTGGATAACCAAAGCTTACCGCATCCATATCGTGATGAACCAGATCGCTGGAAATAACCAAATCACCGATGTTGATCTCCGCTTTCAGAGAACCGGCGATTCCTGTATTGATCACTGCTTTTACATCAAACACATCGATCAGGATCTGTGTGCAGACCGCCGCATTTACCTTCCCAACACCGCTGCGTACCACAACAACATCTTGACCTTCCAGAATGCCCTCGCAGAATTCCATGCCTGCTTTTGTCAGCTGACGCGTAATCTGCATCTGCTCCTTCAGCTCTTTTACCTCAACTTCCATTGCTCCTATAATTCCAATTGTACCCATGTCTGTCTCCTTCTATATTAATGAATTTGGCACTTATAAAATCCATTCATTTTTCTGTAATTTAAGATTTTTATTACAACACTTCTATTTTTACCGTAAAATCAGGTCTATGTCAAGCTGAGCAAAATTTCATATCAGTGGGATTTTTGCAGAATACAATATGTCTTGCATCCGCCTGATAAAATGCGTATAATCAAGTCAAAGCATCAGGAAATCTTGCTCCGTGAGATGACAGGTATTTCCTAACTCGCATAAAAAACAGGAGGTATTTAAAATGCAGGTATATAAAACAAGAGGTGTCTGTTCTCAGGCAATTCAGTTCGAACTGGACGGAGACACCATCAAACATGTAAACTTTATCGGCGGATGTTCCGGAAACACACAGGGCGTTGCACGCCTGGTAGAAGGCATGAAAGTAAAAGATGCCATCGCCAGACTGGAAGGCATCCACTGTGGTCCAAGACCAACTTCCTGCCCGGATCAGCTGGCAAAGGCATTAAAAGAAGCAATCAATGCATAATTTCCGGATTATATTCTTATAATATGATGTGGGTGTCAAAAGTCCCCAATAATGATTGCAATCGAGTAGGAGGCGGTGACTAACCGCCGTCCTCTCTCACACCACCGTGCGTACCGTTCGGTACACGGCGGTTTCAATAGTTGACGTGCACGGACTGATAGGCTGTGGCTAAATCATAGAAGCCACCGTTTATCAGTCTCTCTTTTGTCATGGCTTTCTTAACTGTTGTCAGATTCGCACAATACCAGTGTCCTCTTCGGCAGTTTGCCGCCATATTCGCATAGTATTCGTGTACTCCCATCTTTATCAGATTTCTTTTCTTTGTTTTTGGAAGTTTCCACTGTTTCCATATACACATGCGTATTCTGTGGTAGAGCCATCCGTTGATCTCTTCGATGTTGTTCTTCATGCTTGCTATTCCGTAATAGTTCAGCCATCCTCTTGCATATATCTTGATTTTGGCTTGGCTTGATTGACTGACATCGTTTACGGGAAGACAACTCTTTCAGTCTCGACTTAAACTTTCTCCATGACTTTGGATGAACGCGAACATAAATACCCGTTCCATTCCTTCCCAATGCAAAGCCTAGATACTTAAAATTTCGGATTGCAAACACACTGACAGTACGGCTTTTCTTTCTGTTGACTGTAAGTTTCAGTTTCTCTTCAAGGTATTTCGTACTGCTTTCCAGAAGTCTCTCCGATGCCCGTTTGCTCTTCGCAAGGAGCACGATGTCATCTGCATATCTGACGCATGGGACTCCTCTCTTCAAAAACTCCTGGTCAAACTCATTGAGATAGATATTCGCCAGTAGTGGGGATAGATTTCCTCCTTGTGGCGAACCTTCCTCTGTTTCCATGACTACTCCGTTCTCCATTACCCCGCTTTTCAGATATCGCTTAATCAACTGCACCACCCGTTCGTCCTTTACATTCTTACGGAGTAAGTTAAGGAGAATTTCATGGTTCAGTGTGTCGAAGTATTTTGATAAATCTAAGGATACTGCATATGTGTATCCTTGTTCTGCATACTCTTTCACTTTTTGTATTGCGTCCTTCGCACTTCTGCCCGGACGATAGCCGAAGCTACCATCTGCAAACAGCGGTTCATAGATTGGCACTAACTCTTGCGTGATTGCCTGTTGGATTGTACGGTCTATCACCGTTGGTATACCAAGCTTTCGCACACCACCATCTGGTTTGGGAATCTCAACTCGTCTTACTGGAGACGGAGTATACTTTCCACGATAAATGCGGTCGGTTATCTCTTGTTGATGCTCCTTTAGATATGGAAGAGCCTCTTCAATGGTCATGCCATCAATTCCTGGTGCTCCCTTGTTTGCCTTAACTCTCTTATACGCTCTGTTAAAGTTATCTTTATACAGGATCGCTTCTAAAAGTCTCGGCTGTGCACTGTCTCTTTCCTTCCATATCCGATTGAATGACCTAGACGCTTTTCACATACCCTTCATGTTCCGCATTATCTCTTTGCGAACAGCCATTGTTTTCAATGTTTTCTGCCATAAACGGTCATTCCTCCTTTCTCGGTCATACTCAAGACTCCTACTGATTCGGTCCTTCACCTCTCGGCTACTATGACCTCTGCTGACTTCTGTGCGTTCAGCATTGCTTTATGCAGTGGTTACCTCTTTCAAGGCGTACCGCACAGACCTCCCTAGGTACCACACGTTTCTTCCTCTCCATCCATCTGCCTCATTTATCATGCATGATTCCGTGTAGTTATTGGACTTCGACTTGGTAAGCAGCCTTATCCTCATGCATAACCTTATATGAGATTTCTGTTCGTCAGACCAGAGATTTGCCCATGAGTTAGTATGTTCCTCACTAGGCGCAATCGAGTAGGAGGCGGTGACTAACCGCCGTCCTCTCACACCACCGTGCGTACCGTTCGGTACACGGCGGTTTCAATAGTTGACGTGCACGGACTGATAGGCTGTGGCTAAATCATAGAAGCCACCGTTTATCAGTCTCTCTTTTGTCATGGCTTTCTTAACTGTTGTCAGATTCGCACAATACCAGTGTCCTCTTCGGCAGTTTGCCGCCATATTCGCATAGTATTCGTGTACTCCCATCTTTATCAGATTTCTTTTCTTTGTTTTTGGAAGTTTCCACTGTTTCCATATACACATGCGTATTCTGTGGTAGAGCCATCCGTTGATCTCTTCGATGTTGTTCTTCATGCTTGCTATTCCGTAATAGTTCAGCCATCCTCTTGCATATATCTTGATTTTCTCAAGGCTTGGCTTGATTGACTGACATCGTTTACGGGAAGACAACTCTTTCAGTCCCGACTTAAACTTTCTCCATGACTTTGGATGAACGCGAACATAAATACCCGTTCCATTCCTTCCCAATGCAAAGCCTAGATACTTAAAATTTCGGATTGCAAACACACTGACAGTACGGCTTTTCTTTCTGTTGACTGTAAGTTTCAGCTTTCCTTCAAGATATTTCGTACTGCTTTCCAGAAGTCTCTCTGATGCTCGTTTGCTCTTCGCAAGAAGCACTATGTCATCTGCATATCTGACGCATGGGACTCCTCTCTTCAAAAACTCCTGGTCAAACTCATTGAGATAGATATTCGCCAGTAGTGGGGATAGATTTCCTCCTTGTGGCGAACCTTCCTCTGTTTCCATGACTACTCCGTTCTCCATTACCCCGCTTTTCAGATATCGCTTAATCATCTGCACTACTCGTTCATCCTTTACATTCCTTCGTAGTAAGTTTATGAGGATTTCATGGTTAAGTGTATCGAAATATTTTGACAAATCCAAGACTACCGCGTATGTGTATCCTTGTTCTGCATACTCTTTCACTTTTTGTATTGCGTCCTTCGCACTTCTGCCCGGACGATAGCCAAAGCTCCCATCTGCAAACAGCGGTTCATAGATTGGCACTAACTCTTGCGTGATTGCCTGTTGGATTGTACGGTCTATCACCGTTGGTATACCAAGCTTTCGCACACCACCATCTGGTTTGGGAATCTCAACTCGTCTTACTGGAGACGGGTATACTTTCCACGATAAATGCGGTCGGTTATCTCTTGTTGATGCTCCTTTAGATATGGAAGAGCCTCTTCAATGGTCATGCCATCAATTCCTGGTGCTCCCTTGTTTGCCTTAACTCTCTTATACGCTCTGTTAAAGTTATCTTTATACAGGATCGCTTCTAAAAGTCTCGGCTGTGCACTGTCTCTTTCTTTCCATATCCGATTGAATGACCTAGACGCTTTCACATACCCTTCGTGTTCCGCATTATCTCTTTGCGAACAGCCATTGTTTTCAATGTTTTCTGCCATAGACGGTCATTCCTCCTTTCTCGGTCATACTCAAGACTCCTACTGATTCGGTCCTTCACCTCTTGGCTACTATGGCCTCTGCTGACTTCTGTGCGTTCAGCATTGCTTTGTGCAATGGTTACCTCTTTCAAGGCGTACCACACAGACCTCCCTAGGTACCACACGTTTCTTCCTCTCCATCCATCTGCCTCATTTATCATGCATGATTCCGTGTAGTTATTGGACTTCGACTTGGTAGGCAGCCTTATCCTCATGCATAACCTTATATGAGATTTCTGTTCGTCAGACCAGAGATTTGCCCATGAGTTAGTATGTTCCTCACATCCAGCTTCCTTCAGATTCCATCTCACGATGGACACCCTTGCCTTCGGCTATATCCTTCCCACTACCGGGCGGATTCGGGACTTTAACCCGTTAGAAACGTGCGCCGCTAGGCGCACCTTACAAAAGCCCAGGCACACGGTATCATCCGCAGCCTGAGCTTTTTGATTTTTATACAGTAAAGCGGACATTCGCAATCCGCTTCTCTGCGTTCAAATCATGTTCTTTTGGTTTCAGTGACAAATGCGTTGACCTGTATGAAAACATCATCTCATTATCTGTCCCACTTATCGCAGAGGGAATTGATCTGACTTGTAAATCTCGCCAGATCCTTATTTGCTCCGCCTTCGTTATGGCGGATAACCGTAAGCAGTCTCTGACCTGCTGCCAGAAGTCTTGCAAACGGAGTATTTGCCTTCATTGCCTTATTCAGACTCTTCTCGGTCTTAACCACATGAACCGGTTCACATTCTTTCTCATACGCACCCGTCGCAAGATTAAAGACCGTACCGCTGTAAGGTGCTCCTGCATCCAGATGCATTTCGTTTCTCAGACGATCTGTGAAAACCTGGCACACGCTGTCCTCTCCATGAATCACAAAAACCTTCTCCGGCTTCTTTTCAAAGCTTCCGATCCATTTAAGCAGCCCATTATTGTCAGCGTGTCCGCTGATACCGGCAAGCCTTCGGATCTCCGCCTGTATCTCTATTTCCTCTCCAAACAGATTTACGGATTTTGCCCCTTCTAATATAATACGCCCCAGTGTTCCCTTTGCCTGATAACCGACAAAAGGATCGTGCTTTCTTTTCTCCAGAGATTATGTTTCAGATGATGTCGGATTCTGCCTGCCTCACACATACCGCTCGCAGAAATAATAACTTTTGGTCTCTCATCGAAATTGATCATCCTGGAATCGTCACTTGTGATCGCTGTTTTCAGTCCTTCAAAACCGATCGGATTGATCCCCGCCTGAACAAGCTTTGTTGCCTCTTCATCGAAATCCTCATACATGTGCTTCATAAAAATGCGGGTCGCTTCAATCGCCAGCGGACTGTCCACGTAAACATCAAAATGATCATGGCCGTGGATCATCTTATCTTCTTTTATTTTGCGGATGAAATACAGCAGTTCCTGCGTACGTCCGACTGCAAAAGATGGTATGACTACATTTCCTCCCCGATCAAACGTCTTCTGGATGATCCTTGCCAGCTCCGTCACATAATCTGGAAACTCACCATGGCTGCGGTCACCGTAGGTAGACTCCATCACCACATAATCCGCATCTTTGACATACTGCGGATCACGGATCAATGGCTGATTCAGATTGCCGATATCCCCGGAAAATACAATCTTTTTCTCCACATTGTTCTCTTTGATCCAGATCTCGATGGAAGAAGAGCCAAGCAGATGCCCTGCATCCACAAACCGAATGCAGATTCCATCTGCAAGGTTGATTTTTTGTCATAATCGCATCCAACAAGACAGTTGATCGCTCCCTGTGCATCGTTGATATCATACAGCGGCACAACTTCTGCCCTGCCGGCACGCTGTCCTTTTCGGTTCTTCCATTCCGCCTCAAACATCTGTATGTGTGCACTGTCTCGCAGCATAATATCACACAGATCCGCAGTTGCTCTCGTCGCAAAAATCTGTCCCCGAAATCCCCTCTGGTACAAAAGCGGAAGTTTACCGGAATGGTCGATATGAGCATGCGTCAAAAGTACCATGTCAATGTCACTTGCCGCAACCGGTATCTCCTGATTTTCAAATTCATCCGGTCCCTGCTCCATTCCACAGTCAATCAAAATATGTTTTCCGCAGGCTTCCAGATAAGTACAGCTTCCAGTCACCTCATGCGTGGCTCCCAAAATGTAATCCTCATAAAAACACCTTCTCTCTGTTTTAATGATAATCTGTTCCGTTCTGTTTTCCTGCTTTTATTTTATCACATATTCTGATTTTTTAGTACTGTAATTTTTAATCCAGCTTTCGGGAAATAAAAAATCCCGATCCGCAAACACCACATTTCTCTCCTGTCAGGTATACGCGATTGCGTCCCGACTCGGAAAGGATTTTTGTTATAAAATCTCCTGTGTCTGCACATCCGGATGGTAAAATATAATAGTGATTTAATTCCGTACGTGATTCCCCAATCCACGTACTCATTTCCCCATCTGCCTGTTTCATATTTCCTGTTATGGAAATGTAACGAATCTGATCTCTCACCTCTGAGAAATCCCTTTTTATTGCTTCTGAATACTTTTTAAGTGATATATTACCAAGAAGCATCGCACCTGCTGTATATCCTTTTCCTGTGTTCTGGTTATGGCCTTTGCACACATCAAAATCATTATACAGCCCACATCTGGCACAACACACAAGATTTTCCATATCAATTTGAGGATTGCCGCATTTAGCTTTATCAAAAATTCTGACACTCATCAGACAGTCCATTGTTTTCCAGTCTATTCCTTTATCTCCGGCAAACATTACAAGGAAACAACCCTCATCTGTTCCATAACAATGTATCTTAAACTGCCAGAAGTCCTTTTCATCATATAAAGAGCTGCCCGGCTTCATCTCCACCACACGTTTTACACCGGCACTTTGCAGTTCTTTTGCCACCTTTTCATGGTTTCCAGGAAGAATCACCTGCTCCACACGATTCTTTTTCACAAATTCCATAAGCTGATGGATGGTTGCCTCGCTTCCATCTCCCGCAGCCACAAGCCTTACCTCATCCTTACATCCGGCAAAAGCTTTCTCTGCCTTAAATTCCAGAGACTCCTCATTTTCTCCTGCACAGATATAACAGGCTACCCAGCTGTTCTTTGTCTCTGAATCTGCAACTCCTGTGGAATACATAACTCCCCCTGTGAAATATTCTGGAACATATTTTTAAAATATTTCGTTTGCATACGCTCTCTCCCTTGCCTTGCAATCAAAAGCATGATGCAACCATACTTCCTTTGCAGAACAAGCCCGGCACAACTGCAAAGGAGGGAAGCCCCACGCATGGTATGCACAGTTTTTGTTTTTGCATATTTGTAATTCTTTCGTTTTTGTTTTTGTAGTTTCTATTTTAAATCACTCGCCATATCTTTGGCGAAAACCGTTCTGCCATGAAAGGTAATGTAATGGACATTCACGCATCCCGGGGCGGCTTGTTTTTTCAGAGTTTTGTTCATACCTGAACAATTTTTCACGCTCTAATATATTTTTTGCTTAACCTCACACATAACCAGTCCGTGCTTTTCACAGTTTCAGCAGTAGGATGATGCTTCGACCTGCACCAAATCGTTACACTCACACATCATAAATACATTTATTCTCTTCGCAATGAAAAATAAAATTCACGTAACTGTTCACGCCATTCACACGTCAGCCTGTACGTTGATTCACTGTAGATGGAGACATTCACAATCGCGATAGGAATATTAAGATTTATGTCATTGTCATTTACATACGATGTGAATTTATACGTTTTACAATGAATCTCAGTACAGCTCATGCTTCAAAGCAGGCTAGCCGATATACAGGCTGTGACTTGATGCAGAACCAACTTCTGTTTTTCCATTCTTCGTTGCACTATGAAAAGATACTACGCGATAATAATATCCAGATTTTACAGTAATTGTATCACTTACTGTAACGCTCCCTACATTCTTCCTTATCTTATCTCTAGATGTCACATATGCCCAGGTACTTCCTTCCAGACGCTGTAGATTTACTTCTGCTTCAACTTCATCACATTTTTCATAACAATCCGTTGTTGCAGTTACATAAACAGATTTTGAACTTTGTTTGGAAATTCCGGCATGGCCTGTCGCATAGTAAGTACCAAGTGGTGCTACTTCTGACTCTGAATTATCAAATTTCCACTCAAACAGTTCCGTTGTCTCCGCACTGTCATTATGGGTAAGTAAAGAACCATCAACCACCAGACCATCCATCGGCTCTGCTGCATAAATACTGAGTGGCATAGTCAGCACACAAGCACAGGCGGTCGCTGCCAACATTGCTTTGAGAGCTTTCTTCATCCTCATGTTTTTCTCCTCCTTCATCTCTGTTTTTACATTACACTATAATAAACGTTCCAGAAGGAAAAAAAGTGACGCGTTAAAACATAATTTTTTCAATTATTTCATCAAACTCTTCTTTTTCCATTTCTCCAATCAGTAAATAATATACATCATCATAATAAAAGTCTGCCTTATACAGGCTTCTTCCATTCTCTTCTTTCATTTGCTCTACCTTTACACCCTTTTTTAAATATTTTACACTCAACAAATACTGATCTATAATTTTTCCATCAATTTCCATTACTTCTCGTGTATCGACAGCCTTTTTATTCATATAGATATAATAATATTTTTGGTTCTGCGTTAAATACTGCATCTTTGCTCTTTGAATTTTATCATCGATTGCGTAACTCTCATATGTCATTCCTTCAGGCTTATATATAAGCTTTGGCACATTAATTCCCAATTCTTCATTTATCTGCTTTCGATCTCTTTCTTCGTTCGCATCAGAAATCTCTTCATCTGTTTCTTTCAAGAAATACCTTCTGCCCTTCGCTCCCTACTTTCCCAAAGATATTCATAATCTGCTCTCTGCTCGCATCCGCTCCTAATCCAGCCGCAAAAACTCCTCCGACCAGCACAATGATTGCTGCCCGCTGCATAATTTTTTCTGTTCTTCTTCCATTTTTCTTCGATCTTTGCCAGTTTCCGTCCTCTTCTCAGTGCAATCTGATCTTCCTGCGGCAACAGATCGTAAAGCTCTTTTTACATTCCTGTCTATAGGCGTTATCATCCCATTTGCCTTCTTCTCTAAGCTGTCCGACAATTTTATTTAACAGATCCGGAGCATCACCTACATAATCCAGTTTTTCATCATTTTCAAGCTCGCCTGCAATTTTCTTTCCCTCTTTTGCAAAATTGCTTCGCATCGTTGAATAAAGTTTTGAATCAAATTCAGCTTCCTTCAGGTTCTCCCGGTTCTGACGTGAATGAATATTCCTGATTTTCCCCTCATTCTTTTTCATAAATCCTCTAGTCCCTTCTTGACTTTTTTTTAATAACAGTATAAGATGATACCAGAGTCAAAATCCTGAAACCACAAAGTGCCTGCACAAGTGTGGTTTTACAGTATTTTTGACAATCACATCATAATATTTAAACTTAGTATATTCCCTTTAAAACAGCCCCTTCTCTGCTTTAAAGGCAAAATACCAAAACAGGGAGGATAAACATGAAACGTATCGTTTTAACAGGCGGTGGTACCGCCGGTCATGTAACTCCAAACATTGCTCTGCTCCCAAAACTGCGGGAACTTGGTTATGATATTCACTATATCGGCTCCTATGAAGGAATCGAAAAAAGCTGATTGAAGATGTAAACGTACCTTACTATGGAATTGCTTCCGGAAAGCTGAGACGCTATTTTGATCCAAAAACTTCTCTGATCCGTTCCGTGTATTAAAAGGCTATGGTGAGGCACGTAAAATCCTGAAAAAGCTGAAACCGGATGTTGTTTTTTCCAAGGGCGGTTTTGTAGCTGTTCCTGTTGTTCTTGCAGCCAAACATCTCCATATCCCGGTTATTATCCATGAATCCGATATGACACCGGGACTTGCAAACAAGATTTCTCTTTCTGCTGCAACAAAAGTATGCTGCAACTTCCCTGAAACCATGGGTTACATTCCGGAAGGAAAGCAGTCCTGACCGGCTCACCGATTCGTGAAGAGCTTCTGCATGGCAATAAACTTGCCGCACTGAACCTCTGCGGATTTGCCGCAAACAAACCGGTTATCCTCGTTATCGGCGGAAGCCAGGGATCTGTTGCCGTCAATGATGCCGTCCGCGGTATTCTGCCTGAACTTTTGAAAAAAATATCAGGTCATCCATCTTTGCGGTAAAGGAAAATTAGATTCGACAAAAACAGATATGGAAGGTTATATTCAGTTCGAATACGTCAAAAAAAGAACTTGCTGATCTGTTTGCCCTTGCCGATGTCTGCATCTCCAGAGCAGGTGCAAACGCTATTTGTGAGTTGCTGGCACTCAGAAAACCAAATCTGCTGATTCCGCTTTCTGCAGGTGCAAGCCGCGGCGACCAGATCGTCAACGCAGAATCCTTTGAAAATCAGGGATTCAGTGAAGTTCTTACCGAAGAAAATCTGGCACCAACTATTATACTGCCAATCATAGACTATACGAAAAACGTGCTGACTATGTAGCTGCTATGGAAAAAAGCGGTCAGAGCGATGCTATTTCAAAAATCACCTCTCTGATTGAAGAAGTTACTTCCGGAAAAATTAAAGTTCCTGATATTCTTCTCCATATTTCTTTCGAATATATCTTCTGGCTCTGTAGAGTCTTGCACGAAGCACCTGTACTTCAATGTTTAGGTGCTTCGCTGCCTCTTCATAACTCATCTGCAAAATACAGATGTCCATGATCACATAATACCATTCTTTTTTCTTGTCATATAACTCTTCAAGAATACGTTCCGTCAGCATATTGTGAGATAATCTGGTTATGACACGCTCTGTATTATCCTCATGGATCACCATGAAATCTTCGATTCCATTGATGCTGTGTGTATCTTTGCGGACTTGCATCTTTCTCAGATAATCATAGACCATATTTCTTGTTGTCAGCAAAAGCCATGGCTGAATCAACTCTTCTGAGATGTTGTTCATCTGCTCAAAATATTGTAAGAATACCTGTTGACAAATCTCCTCTGCCAGCATATCGTTACCAGATCTGCTGATCACCATTTTTCGCACAAGCCTGTTATATTTATTAAAGACTTCTGTGAATTTCTTTTCCTTCATCCTACTCTTCTCCCTGCCGATATTTTGACATCCCCTGTTACTTCCATTTCTGCAGAATCTCTTCTCTTTCCTCATCTGTGAGAGTTCCTGGTTTCCAAGTTACGCCTGCATGATCTCCTTCATATCTCGGGATCAGATGAATATGAAAATGGAATACCGTCTGACCTGCCGCAACACCGTTATTCTGCACAATGTTTACGCCGTCACATCCAAAAACATCTTTCATTTTTTTTGCAATCTTTTTGGCAAGAATAAATGCCTTGGCATCCATATCTTCCGGTATTTCAAAAGATTGGCGAAATGATTCTTCGGCAGAATCAAAGCGTGTCCTTTCGTCGCCGGTCCCAAATCCAAAATCACACGAAAATCTTCATCTTCATACAACGTAGCTGATGGAATTTCACCATTTGCAATTTTACAAAAATACAGTTATCATCTCTCATAAGTCATTTCCCCTTCCTTTTGTTGTTCCAATAAAGTGCTACCCAAATTTATCCACTTTATCTGTTATACTATATATTAATGCTTTTCGTTTTTAATTTCAATATGTTTTCCTAATTTTTGCACTTTTTGTTTATTCCTGCCAAAAACTTTGCTTTTATTCGTTTTTATGCAATTATTGTCGAATTATGTCGTTTATTTCTGTTTGCTTTTTTGTTGCCCAAATGATACACTTTTTAATATACTAGGGTCAAAATCCTGAAATCAATAAAAAATCAGAAATCGGAGGAATACACTATGGCTGCTGATAAACCTTCTCTCGAAAAACAACTTGAAGACTACCGCTTTGCTCTTTCAAAAGTATCACATGAAGTACGCAATCCGGTCACTCTGATCAACAGCTATCTCCAGTTACTTGAAAAGATCATCCGGAATTAAAGCAGAACGAACTCTGGAGTGATATCACCGAAGAAATACTTTTTCTTCGCAGACTTCTCGATGATCTTTCCTGCTACAACAACACCTTTCGCTGTCAGTTCAGTGCTACGGAAATGTCTCCGTTCCTCTTAAAATTATCCGAGTCTGTATATCTGCTTTTTCCGGATTCCCCGATTTCCTGTCAGATTTCTGTTCCGGAAAATTTGCCGACACTTTCGGTTGATCCCCTGAAATTAAATCAGGCTCTTACCAATCTTCTCCGCAACTCCTTTGAATCTGCCGCACAGTCTGTATCTTTTTCTGTTGTTGAAAAACAGGACTGCCTTCAGATCGATATCATAAATGACGGAGCTTCCATCTCCAAAGAACAGCAGACTGAATTTTTTAAACCGTTTGTCACTACAAAACCAAACGGTACCGGTCTTGGACTTCCGATCGCCAGAGGTATTATCGAGGCACACCACGGCAGTATTGCTTTTCTTTTTTCCGGAAGAGACTTCCGACAGTAAAAACACTCCTGATAATCCGGATAAATCAGGCACACTGCTTAATCATATCTCAGGTAGTCATCTTCGGATTGTTTTACCCCTATGCTGAGAATCATACATAACAGAAAGCCCATGATCAGACCACCGATATGTGCACTGTTGTCAACTCCCATGCTTGTATAGCCCTGGAAAACAGAAAGCACGATCATAAGCACAAATTTTCGGCCGGAAATATCATCCAGCTTTCCTTTGTTTTTTATTACCAGCCACAGGATTGCACCCATCACAGCAAAAATTGCACCGGATGCACCCGCTGAAACCGGAAATTCCGCTCTTTTTATGTCCATATAAACGGACAGGCAGTTTCCTGCAATACCTCCTCCAAAATAAATCAGAAGATATCTTATTTTTCCAAGTTTCTTTTCCAGTATATCTCCCATGAAGATCAGCACTACCATATTGTTAAACAGATGGCTCAATCCAAAATGTAAAAACATGCTGGTAATCAGAAGATAATATTTTCCATCCTGCACGATATAAGGAGTGTAACTTGCTCCATGTGCCGCCATAAAATCTGCATTTTCTGTATCACCAAAACAGGACAGGATCAGAAATACTGCAACATTAATGATGACAATCGTAAGATTTGCAACCGAACGAGATCTCAAAAAATCCCTGATTTCATCCATTCGCTACTTTTTCACCTCCTTCTGTATAATATGATGCCAGTTTTAACGCCTGAAACCACACTTAAGAATGACTGCGATATTTTTGCACAAGCGTGATTTTATGCCTTAAGTTTTCCCCAACATTCTAAGATTTCAGTATACTACAGGAAGTCTTTCTGTAACAGACAAAGGTGTATTTTTATGTTTTTTTAGTTTTACAATTCTCATCCGTCATTTCTGACATATCATATGCTATCTTTATTGTAATTGAAAAATGTATTCCAGATCCGCAAAAGAAACGCGGTCACCCTGCTGTAGTTTTTCCATGCCATCCCGCCAAGTCTTTTTCCGTTTATGTACGTTCCATTTGTCGAATCCAGATCCATCAGAAAATATTCTTCCTCTCTTCTCAGAATTTTTGCATGAACACGACTGATCACATCCCTATCGATACAGACATCCGCCTGCCGTCCTTCTTTTTTTTTCCTATCCGGGTTTCTTCACGATACAGCAGAATATTAACATACTCCTCCGGATTCAGACTGACCAGAACTGCTATCTTAATATTTTTCCCTGCTGCAAAATACAGGTTCCCATCTCCTCATCAAAATCATCCGATACCTGTGATTTCTTCCGTTCACCTTTTTGGAAATTTTCCTTTTGAATCCCTGCCACATAAATAAAAATGCCAGCCGCCAGAAACAGCATCCTCCGGCCTGAACGGTACTTAATACCTCAAATTCCACCAGCACGGCTGCCACTGCTGCCAATAGAATAAAATTACTACATAGCCTGCATATTTTTTATATTTGGCTGCTTTTTACGCCCGGCTGTTTTTTCTGTTTCATTGATTTTTTAAGCCGGTTGTTTTTTATTCTGAATTTGTTTTTTTGTTCCGCCTGACCTCTATATTTATCCGTCCTTCTCTGCATATCATTCTCATTTTTAGAAATGCCTTTTTCTCTCTGCTTCGCAGTCTTGATGTTCTCAATATTTTCCGGAATCGTGTATTCTGATTCTTCCTGCTCGAAAAACGAATCCTCGGAACAAAGATCTTCAAAGTTTTCCTGTTCAGAAACTTCCGACTCTTTTGAAATTTTCACTTTCTCTGACTGTTCCGGGTCTTCCGGCAATCCTTCCTCCTGAGCACAATTTTTCCGTCCAACCTGATAAATCATCTGCAGCACTTCCGATATCCGATAATTTTCTTCGGATGCTTTGCTGTATACTTCGTATCCAAGCATCACTGCCTGTTCGTCACTGTGATCCAGTCTTTTTAACAGGTATTCTGAGAGCTTTCGAAAACTCTCTGTCATATTTCCATCATACGTCGGAAGATAGCACAGATTCCATTCCCGTGTCTGCGTATGAAAAAGAGAAATTCCGGTTCAAAGAGCAGTTGATTTCCATCTAAAAGATATCTCTGGGTGTTTTCCAGTGCCTCTTTGATATCCTGCAAAAGTTCAACCATTTCTTCCTGATTGATCTGCCTTTTTTCAAACACACGGAACATCGGCTGCATTCCGGTAACCTCATAAAAAAAGACCGCTTTTCCGTCCATCATCCGGCGATTGCATTTTAATAAATGAGGAATATGATTTCCAACCAGCATCCGTACCTGATATTCCTCGCCGGTCAGTTCCCCGGAGCATCCAGTATCATATAATTATGATCTTTATCTCTGCGATAAGAAACATCCATAAAGTTATCCCTCCCCTGCCCGCTGCAAATTTCGATATTTTTGAATCTGTTTTTTTGCATTTTTAACGGATACTTCCGCTTTACTGTTTATTTCCATTTGCCCGCCCATAAAGAAGCGTGCCACAAATCCCGGAATTCTGAACGTTGCCTTTCCTGTCGCTGTCACTTTATTTTTTCCACGTTTTACACCACCGGAAACGTTGCCGCAGGCAAGTACTCCGCTCCAGTCCGTCTGGTTTTTTCTGTCTGTGTCCAGGGCTGCTTCCATCGCCTCTGTTCTCGTTTTATTTGCGATCCAGACCTTATCATGCTGATAAAATCCAAGATAAATAAGGGCGGTAAGCAACGGAATCAGCACTGTCATAAGCAGTGCAGCCTCCACCGTAAAACTTCCATTCAAATCTCTTTTGATTTTTTGCATAATTTTCATCTCCGTCCCAGTCATTACAAAAACGTGCATAAATATCCCGCTATCAGATACGGCACAAATGGCACGCCTGTCTTGTAAGTCCTTTTTTACACACCAGCATAACAGCTGAAACCACGGAACAGAACAGCAATGCATAAAACAACATCGCAAAGGTCTGTCCCATTCCAAGATACAGACCGCACACACAAACTGCCAGTCCATCTCCATAGCCAATGGCCTGCCTTGTCGCATAAGCACTGGCAAGCAGAAACATTCCCGGAAGTATTCCACAAAATGCCTGCCAGATTTTCTCTTTATCCACAAACATCAGAAAAAGAATCCACAAAACTGTAAATATCCATATACTGTGCAATAATATTTTTCGTTTTCTTATATCATACCAGGCGTTTATCAGCAGAAATATTCCCGGCAGAATATAAACAATCTGATTCTTCATTTTTATGATCACCCTCCACATTTTGAACAGGCTTTACGTTTCCCTGCCTCTGACAGCGGTATTTCCCGGATCGTTCTCTTTAATCCGCTGCAGGACAGTCTGGCATGATAACGATTGCCGGTATCTGTGATATAAATCTCTGCACCAACTCCGGATTTACAGCATGAACAGGCATAATATTTCGCTCCATATCGATTTCTTCTGGCTTCTGCCTGTGTAACCGTTGTCTGCTCCACAGACAGCCGCAGGTGCGTACACTTCAGACTTTTATGGTAAACGGTACCATGTGCGGTCACAAAAACCTTCTCTTTGCTTTCTTCATTTCCTTCTTTCTGCAGTTCTTTGCGAAAATCCCTTCCGGTCCATGCCCTTACAAATCCTCTCTGGATAATCTGTGGTTTTCCAAAAGAAAATACCGGCATCTGACTGCTGATTCGATACGCCGCCACCAGATCAATTTCATCTTCTTTTCCTAAAAAGTGGAATATCCAAGATGAAAGTCCTGATCTGTTATCTGCCGTGAATCATAAGCATAGACTGCCATCTGTTTTGCCCGGTCATGGATTTTCTGTTCCATAGCTCCGGCTGTTTCCATAAACTGAACAAAAAGAGTACACCAAGCATCAGATACAGAAAAATCGGAAGCACAAGTGCAGTTTCCACTGTAAGACTAGCACTTAAGGATGTTCTCCCGGATTTTTTGATAACAGCCAGGGGATGTCTGTTAAATGATTTAATATTTTTAATTTTGAACCAGACAGAGAGCACGCCTCCTTTCATTTTCAAATTTTTATGTTCTTTCTCTCTGCGTTTCATACGGGAAATTCTCCGAAAGAACATCCTTAAATACCTTCTTTTCTACGGCTGCCCATAACCATATTGTCCTTTTATTGTATAAGCAGTCCCCTGATTTCTGACATGCATCCAGACTGCCGGAACCCTCAGAAAAACAGGAGCCAGTTCAAAGTCTGCACTTGCCTCTGCCTGTGCCACAAGTGCATCCACCCGAAAGGTTTCTCCGCCCTTTTCCATTCTCCGGTTACACTCGATCAGATCAAGAACTCTCAAATTGCGCTGCTGCTTTTTTTTTCCAAGTATCAATAAACCAGAAAGATAATCTTCATAAGACTGCCCGTTTCCGCCGCCGGCATCACATTCTTTCAAAACCTCCGCCAGCATCCCAAGCTTTTCTAAAGGAAGTTTCCACTCTGTTTCTGCTTTGAGCATCGGAACCTTTCCTTTTGCAAGCAACGTTCTCACATCAAGCAGACTTTCCCCATATGCCCAGGCAAGCATCAGCAGTTTCTGCAATGCTCCTGCAAATTCCGGCAGTGCTGCTGCCCCTGTGATCGCAGCTGCCAGTGCCATCGCTTCCCCTCGCATCTTGGCACTTTTTGCCAGCGTAGCATAGTTCATACCTTCACGGATCAGCAGAATGCGATTGACCGTTTTCTTTAAATTTTCTCTGTCACTTTTCTGTCCGCCGATGATATATTCCAGTTCATAAGAAAGACTGTGTTCTTTGCTTCCCTTTTGATGCTTTCCTCCTTCATCAACTGCACACTGAAAATGTTTCTGAAGATAATTCAAAAAAAATGGCTTCTGAAACTGGATCCGCAGAAATTTCATTGACAAGAAGTGAACCTTTTTGCAGGTTACGCTCAGATGGCAGATTTTTTCTTTCTATTGTCTTATCAGAAACCACTGTACCATCTTTCAGGACAAGACCTAAAATCCCCATACTTTTGATTTTCTTTATCTGATCAAGCGGATTCTCCACTTTTGCCTGAACAGCCTCTGTTTCCTTTATATCCGTATCCGACTCTTCCTGCTTTTCGGCATTTTCTTTTTCGGATTCTTGTCGTTTTTCTTCTTCCATCTGAGCAGCCTGTGCCCTTTGATACTCCTCATCTGCTTTCTGTTCTGCATTTTGATATTCTTCTCCTTTTTGATGCCCCTCTTCCATTTGTTTTATATTTTTCTTTAAAGCTGATGCCGCTTCCCCGACAAACAGTTCTTTCTGATTTTCCACAGCCTGACTGTAAAATACTTGTCCACCGTGATCCGTCGCAAGAGCATACTTATCCACCGTACAGCTATCAAGCTCTGTGGGAAATACATCCCAGCTTCTCCCTGCTGCCAGATTATATCTGGGATTGATATTCGGCTGAATATATTTTTCCAGCTTTGTCTCCAGCACTTCTCTGATTTTTGCTCTTCACTGCTCCCATCCAGGAACCACAGATCATACTCTTCCAGAAGTACTCTGTCATTCTCCAAAAACGGAAAACAATCCCATATCAAAAGCTGCCGCTGCCTGAAATCTCGCTGCCTGCACCCTTACCGATTCTGCCATCGTACAGAAAAGGGACAAAAACAGCATACTGATCAAACTGAGGAACACCGTAATTGTCCCTTTATTTCTATACATTTACTCCCCTCCCGAGTTTATGCTGCACATGAGACCAGACACATGATTTTTATCTCAGTCGAGAAGACTCCCACTTCTGCAAGTGGTGAGTAATTGTTTTGCTGATATTCATCTGGCGAAATTTCTGTGCATTCTTGCGTTTTTAAATGTTCTCTAAATGTTTTCATGTTGGATTTTTCAGATACTGAATGGATCAGATACTGTTGCTCTGACTTGTGATTTTGCTGAAGATTTTGTTTACCAGATTGGTAAGCTGTTTTTTGAAGATGATGACCAGACTGATCAGTACAACGAGAATCAGGATAATCTCTACCGTTGTAATTCCCTGCTCATCTTTCAGAAATGCCTGCACATGTGTCATATATTTTCACCTCCTTTCCCAGAAGATGCACAGTAATTCTAAAATGAAAATGACATCAGTGCCGGTGCCATCAGAATAATCAACACCACACCAAACATCAGCATCATTGGAACTAAGAGTTTCGTTCCCGCCTGTTCTCCAAGTTTTCGTGCAAGCTGATGCCGCTCTTCCATTCCCCGCAAAGCTTCTGCCTCCAGAAGATCCGCCAGTCCATCAGAACCTTTTCTCAGATTCTGTGCCAGTATCGTTCCCATTTTGATGTACTCCGGAAGCTGACATCTTCTGCCAAAATTTTCATATGCCTGTGCTTCCGGAACCCCACTTTTCATTTCGTTGCAGCAACGCCGTATTTCTTCGTCTATATAGTGCTCACGGACCTGTCTGCTCTGTGCCAGCCTTTCAAAAGCTCCCCGGATCGTAAGCCCTGCCCGCAGCAATGCCATTAATTTATAGAGAAAGGAAGCATATTCCATGGTAAGAGCCGTTTGCTTTTTTCTTGACTGCTGCCTGTAATCTTTCTTCTTCCAGCATCCAGATACACAATGCTGTGATAACCACCAGAACCGCAATCATCTGCACGGGCGATTCTTTTTTTTTTCCATTCCAGCTTTTTGCCCTCTATTTCACCCGGAAGCCTCAGCTGTTCTTCCTGCACCCTTTTCTGTTCTTCACTCTGTAAAAGTTCCCGAATCTGTTTTTGCTGTTTCTCTTCCTCCGAACGCACCGGCGGAAAAACACATACAGAAAAACGGTAGTCCATCTCTCTGTCCTGACAGGAAAAATTTACTGTAATCTGTACCTGCGTACCACCCTCTGCCGGCTCCCCGACCAGGTTTCCTTTTTCATCAATAAGACCCAGATCATCTGTAAACCAGTCTGCTTTCACTTTGCCATCTAAAACAGAAGAAGGAAATTCCAGGGAACTTCTTACTTCCTGCATCGATATATTTTCCCCGAGAATCACGCTTTCCAGATCTTCGATCGCCTGCTGAAAAAAACTCATCGATCTGCTGGTCACTGTACTGTCTTTCCTGCAGCAAAATCGGGATTTTCTGTGCTTCTCCTTCCCCTTCTACCTGTACTTCCAGATCCGTTTCCATGCTTCCCTGCCCATAAGAAGGTCTTGCAAGAAACGTAATTTCTTTTGCTTCTCCCGTAAAAACGGCTGCCAGAAAACAAAGTCCTGTGCCCCAGAATAGAATCATCATTACTTTTGCAATTCTTCTTGCGGTAAATTCAAAAGCGTCTTTTTCCTTTGCCGAATTTTCGACAAACTGCAGTGTCTGTTCCAGTTTCTGATATTTTACATCTTCTTTCTTTACCATTTTTGATGCGATCCATTTTCCGATTTTATAAAACGGCTGCATCATCTTTTCTTCATATCTCAATCGCTACAATCTTCCTTCCCATCAAAAAAGCAAACACATAAACACCAAGGCAGATACTCATCACTGCAATCCCCGCCGGATTCTGATGTATATAACGTTGTTATCTTGCCATTCCACAGTTGCAAAAAGAAAAGAGCGCCTTTCACAGCCCTCTTTCATATCGACTTTCTCATTCAATTGTCATACTCAACAGTTTGGCAACCAATGTCTCTAAACTTTTTCCCAAAAATGGGACAAAGTCTGGTATTGCACCAAATGCCATCCCAATTATTATCATTCGACCACATTCTCTTGCAGATTCCAATGCAAATCCATAACTCAAAACACCTGTCAGAATAAATATAATTGATAAAAAGTAAAGCAAAATATTTCCCAACATCATCGGAATTTTTAATAACCAGCGAATCAATGTCATTACTGCAAGAATTAAATATAAAAACACTTTTATTATATACTTAACCAACATTTTTAATCCCTCACTTTTTTATCTTTCCGGACAGCAAGATTCTTGCCATCCGGACTTCCATTTTTTTGCTATCCGGACTGCAAAATTCTTGCTATCCAATGCAGTTCATTATCCTTTCGTGTATATCATTTCCGTCAAAATCATCTCTTCTGCATCATGGCAAATGGTATTCATCCTCCTTGTCCATTCCATGTTGTCCTGCCTTTTTAATTTCTCTGTAATTCCTTGTTTCTCCATCATCTGTTTTACTAATTGTTCTTCCCTATCCCTTGCTTCTGCATCAATCTGATTCAAATGCTCGACAAGTTTTCCTTGTAACAACAATATTTGATATTTTGCCTTTCTGTGTTCCTGTAAATAGCTTTTACGAAGCATCCCATATTTCCCATAAGTTGGTTCGATATCTGTAAGTGCCAATTCCGGCAAATAATAATCACCACATAACATATAAGTAAGTCCATTTTTCTCATCATAAATTTCGTTCTGCATAAAATATTCTCCTTTTCTTCCTATAATTGGTCGTACATCTTCAACAGTGTTCCCTTTTTCATTTGACTATATTTCACCTGTAATTCTTCATATTTTTTCTGAAGACTTTCATATTCGTTTTTTCGGAACACTATCGGATAATTTCTGTTCTAAACTCTTAATCCGTGCTTCCTGTGCTTTTGCAATAGCATCGCTTTTAGGATTTCGCAATATCATTCCCTGTTGTTTTTCCTTCAATTCCATCATGACCTGTTTCACATTCGGATTATTATAGAAAAAACCTCTGGAAAGTCCTGTTAGTTTTGTAAGTTCAGCAACTGAAATTTTTATATTTTTTCTATACATTGTTTCAATAGCTGTTATTGCTGTTTCCGTCATTTCCGCACTTTTTTCTTTTGCCAGTGCTACCATTTTATCGTGTTTCTGCATTTTCCTTTTCCCTCCTGTATTGTGCTAATAATTCATTCATTTCATCTCGTACAGCCTTTGTATCCTCCGCTAATGCTTCGTTTCTTAACCGCCGATAATGTGGTATGGTTCGTGTATCCTTATGTCCCAACAGCCTTGCAATGCTATCATCATCTAATTTCATTTCTGTAAGTTTTACTCCAAAAGTATGTCTAAAACGATGTGTACGAAACTCAAAATAATTTCCATTATCATCCCTGATATCATTTTCATAAATCATGATATTTACATGATATTTCAGCATTGAATCTGTATATAATTTTCCATTATCTTGCAGAAAAATATATTCTGAATCTGGATGCTCCTTTTCTGAAACTTCTATTGCTTTTCTAATCAATTCTGCCAGCTGATCGCTGACTGGTCTTTTGTATTTCCTTGTTTTCTGCTGGAGAATAGTTATAAAATAATGCCCCGATTTCTCAGATAAGCAATCCCTTCGCAAGGTCAACGTATCCTCTATTCTTGTACCAAGCATTTGATGTATTATTAAACATCTGCCTAACTGGGGCTTTAATTTTGTTAATGCACTATTAAATCTCCTGATTTCTGCATCTGAATACGCTTCTGGCAAAGCGTTGTCATATGCTCTGCAATCACTGGACAGAAAAAGGTTGCATATATTTCCTATTTCCAGTTCACGCCCTATTTCATCCAACAGATTATCCAAAACCGACAGCTCTGTCGTGTAACTGACTGATGTAAGACCGGTATCCTGTTTTTATATAAACCAAATAATCTTCTATCATATCCCTGCTAATTTCTGTAAAATGCTTTACTTCTGGAAACCGATCATACATGAAGCTAGCAAACCGACGGAATCCACGCAATTCACCTTTTATACTACCCATTGCTTTTGTCTGGCAGTGGCTATACAATATTTTCTTTATTATCTCTTTAAATTCTTTCTGCCTGATCTCACGAAAATCTAATCTATATCTTCCACGAATCGGATTACTCCTTGGCACAATATCCAACTTTCTCATATCCCATACATCTTTTTCATTTTCTGGAATATCTGCTGTTTTACACTTCACAACATACTCATAATACATTTTCAGAAAAGAAATCTGAGCGCTACTTTGCTGCTCAACATTCCGCCTATCCGGTCTATTTCTTCTAACATACAGCGCCAATCCTTTTTTATATAAAAATGCTTTATAACTTCTCTCCAGTTCTTCCCATTTTTTATCAGTGATGCTGCTACAACTTGTACACTTCTCATTCAGAAATTCTTTCAACAGATCAAATCTGTAAATATCATTTACTACTGTTGATAATGACAAACGTCTACATCTATCATCGATATACCCATAAATCTCATCCTGCATCTTTTCATTATGGATCTCTGATATGTAGTACACCCTGTTTTCCTTCCATTTCAGCCCTGCCAACTGTTTTTCTGTAGCTTGTTGATAACAGCCATAAGAAATCAAATTAATATTACCTTTCATCATCTTCTGCTCCTTTCAATTTAAATGACTGATTTCTAGAAAAATATTTATCTTCAGCCGATACAATACGTTCCGGCATGAAATCAATATACTGTTTTGTCATATTCTCACTTGAATGTCCCAGATAATCTCGTACCCCTTGTATAGAAACTCCATTTCCGTACATTGAAGTTGCAAGGTTATGTCTGTAATCGTGTGCTCTAAAGATATAATCTCCACAGGCAATCCCACGAGCTTTACACTCCCGAATCATTTGATTTGAAAATGTCTGTCCACAAAATGCACCACCTTTTTTATTTTTGAACAAATACTCCCCATTTTTTATTCCGTACTTTTTTTCATAATCGCTCACCAGTCCAACCAATAAACTAGGAACAGGAATGACTTTTTCCCTCCGCATTTTGCTTTGATATATGCGCATCCAATTCTCATTGCCTTGTGAATAAAAGGCTCCCGATTTTATTGTACAAACCTCGCTTTTCCTAATTCCTGTGCAAAACAAAATCAAATACATCAACTGTAAATGCTCTGGGAATGTTGGCAGCTCCTTAATCAGATGAGCAATTGTTTTTTCTGGAACACTTCTTTCATTGTGTTCTGAAAAACCTTTTTTTAAAAATCGTTCCGGATAAAACTTCAACACCTCAATATTTTTCATTTTCAGAAACTGTAGAAATGTATGCATATGTGTGATATATCGGTTAAAAGTGGAATACTTAATATCGGACTCATCCAAAACAGACACATAATCCGCTATATCTTGCATCTCCAGTTCAGTTACTCTCTTACTCTGTCCATCCAGATATTTTAAAAATTGTGAAATAAAACTTATTGTATTTCGGATATTTGATAAAGACAGATCAGATATCCCGACCAAATATTTTGCGTATAATTGTAAATACCAACGATTTTCTTTTTCGTAAATATTAATAAATGAAAGGCTTTTAACAGGTGAACTGGCATTGATTCTTGATTTATCAAACTGAAACCTATCCATATACCAGATACACGCTTGCCAATTTGTCTCTGAATCTGTTAGAAATAATGTTCTTCTCGCAAACTCAACAATCTTAGAAGCCTGTTTTTTTATAATTTCCGACTCCTTGTTTAAATACAGATAAAATCTGTTTTCGTCTGTCTGTTCCATTTCTTCAATATCATCTATTCTGTACTTATCGCAAAACCGTATAAGTGCTTTTAATGGTTCTAAAAAATATCTTCGATGTCTTTGTACCTTATCCATATTCAGAATTTCACACAGCAATATTTTTGTCTGTCGCACCAACTGTGATGAATGTATCCTCGTTAAGTCCCATAACAAATCATTCTTATCAACCACCTGACGGAAAGATTGTGCTTTCTTCTTATTGGGGACATACAGCAAAAACAATTTGTCTTGCTTAAAAAACTCCTGTTCTACAGAGAAGGGATTTCCTTGTGAATAGACATCCGGCATATTTTCTATTTTTAAACGATCAAATAAGCTCAGTAATTCCGCTTTATATTTTTCTGAAATATCCTCTTTTTCAAGAGAATCCATATACATTTTTCTCGTTTCATAGTTAATATCTGCAGTACACTGTATATCGGTATACTGAAAAAATTTGTATAACCGGTTATAGTATTTTGCTTCTCCATTTGTAACTAAAGATATTTCTTCCTTTAATTTCTCAGATATTTTTTCCTGATATAACTTCGGAACAATTTTTAATACTGCCAAGGTAATCCCTCCTTCCTTTTACAGAAAATCTGCAATTTGGTATAAATCTTCATTATTTGAGTAGTATTGATCTGTCGCTTCTATCAATCGTTCATTATTTTCACCCAAGTATTTAATGGTAGTTTCGACTTTCTTATGCCCCAGGGCAAAACGAATGTCATTCAAATCCCATCCTTCTTTTCTTCTTTCCTCCGCAAAATAGTGTCGGAGCTGATGCGGATGGGAATTGATATCCGTTTTTTTGGATAGCCTTTTCAACATGCTATACACAGAATCCGCATCTAATGGCTCTCCTTTGTTTTTTCCTGTCAATTTTGTAAATAGATACTCCGAGTTCATCAAACTTTTTCGGTTATCAGAAATGTACTTAACCAAGAACTCAAAAGTTGTATTACTTAACAAAGCCATTCTATATTCTGCATTTTTTGCCCTTGCCAAGTTGCTATTGAATTCACGATACCTTACCCGAACCGTCCTTCTTTCAAAATCAATATCTTCGGTATAATGGATTCCCAGAATTTCCCCTAATCTAAGACCGGTTTCTGCCATCATTGCTATCAGCAATCGATCTCTATCATTCGTACAGGCATTTATCAGTTCCTGTATTTCTTCGGATGTTATTTCTTCCAGATTAGGTTCTTCTTCTTTGAAGAAACCTTTAAACGAATTCACTGCATTTTGATGATTTACTCCCATACTGTCAAAATACGATACTTTTTTTACTCGTAAGACTTTAAGCATTGGCAAAACATCTTCCAGTGCCAAAAACTGGTAGTATCTGAAGACTGCACCAAGATACATATTGCAGGTCTTATTGCTCGTCTGTGTGTTATGCTCAGTATGCTTTCCACTCTTAACCCAATACAAGAAATCAATAAAATGTTTATTCTGCTCTGAATAGGATAGCAATGTAATCTCATCCAATCCTATCGTTTGCTCCTGCAGAAAATTGTAATAATATGAAAGTGCGAAAGCTGCGGATTTTACAGTATTCGGAGAAGCATTAATCTGATCCAGATGCTTCAAATACTTTGATGGAAGGATTTCAATTTCTTCAATATCAGAAATAATCAAAAAACGTGGTCTATTATCTTTCAAAATCGAAACAACCCTATATTTCAATCCACAGCCCTCCTTCCTTTCTTTTTGATTCATTTGACTTCTTTGACTTCTTGATTTACATTATACACAAAGATATCAAAATGTCAATTACGTTTTTGACTTCTTTGACTTTTGCAAGAATATCAATAAAGCATTTTTTGATTTCTTTATGTTTTAAATTGATTTTTAGGGATATAATTGATAAGATAAAATACAAGAAGTCAATTTATACAAAGTCAAAGAAGTCAAGAGGAGATTTGAATGAACGAATTTATATCAAATTCAGGCACACTAATAAATCCTGACAGCGTTTACGATCAGGAAAGATTCATCAATATACTTCAAATCATTTTACAGAAAAAAACACAAAAAGAATTATCTGAACAAACAGGCTTAAATAATGCAACCATTTCACGAATGCTCAACGGTGCCCGATCTGGAAGACCATATAAAAGCACTATTGATAAAATTGCAAAAGCCATTGATGATCCAGAACTTATCCAAGAATTATATGATGCAACGGGATATTCTTCTAAGAAAATACGGGAACGAAAAAAGATAATTGCAGACAATGGATTTTCTCTGGATCTCTCTACTGTTCAGGTGCATGAAAAGTTTTTTTTCTACTTTAATGCGTGGACTTTCCATGATGACAAGTCTGCATAAAGTTGAATGGACAATAAAATCTGGAACGCCCAGATCATACGATTATTTAATTGAATTAAAAGAGGGAAATATAGATTATTGGTATATTAGATATGTAGATAGAATTACTTCTGATGAAGAAAGAAAAAAAGCCTTAACTGCCATTTATGGAGAATTTGCAAAATTGAAATTGGACGGAAAAATTAAAGTTTCTTGCGCCACTCCTTCTTACGAAGATTATGATTATTTTGTTACAATTCCACCATACCAATTAAATACAAATGCTTCAATTATACATTTTGATTCTGAACTCGAAAGATTTGCAGACGAAACCTTTTTAGAGACAGCTTTACCACTTAAAGAAAATATTCCTGTTAAGGATTTTTGTAATCTTACCGAATCACTGATACTATAACTTTTTAATTTTATCACAGAGAGAGTTGCTTATGACTCTCTCTTTTTTTAACGCTTCCTCCTCCCATGTTCTAACTCATTATGGCAAATCATTTTCTAAAGCAAGTATCGCCTAGAGTAACTCAAAATCCCATTTCTGGATTATGATTCTCTGACGAACTTAATGGAGATTACGATTCCCCATACCCTCAATATCACAAAATATCAAATTTTGCTATTAGCTCATAATAAGTTTTCGCAGCTATCTGTTTTTGCACTCATAGTTATCAAAAGCTTTTTATAACCATCTGCTTCTATCGGCTGCAGATTCAAAATTTTATTATTCAAAAATAAATAAAAGTGGATTCCACCAAAATACCCATCACAAAAAATGTACTGGACACTTTTATTCATTATATTTGCACCGACAACTGGAAGTTATCTTCCTGCTTACGACTTTCCAACAACATAAACTCCAAATATCATTTTGATAATATAAAGATACTTCTTTCTTACCCCAGAGCAAGATCCACCTGTGTTTAACAATATTGTCTTTCCGACAAATGTTCTTTCATCAGGTTTTTATCTTGCTGGGGATTCCCCAAACCCATTCTTTCTATTTATGCCGAGGTTACTGTACACATTAGAGCAAGATCCACCCCGGTAATACCATATCGCTATTTTAGCAATATGATATTTTCCGGACGTAGGAATCTTGCTGAGGATTGTGCTCCCCAGTTCCTCACATTCAGCATAAATATACACTTGGTTCCCCGAATTTTTCCGGTCACAACACAGGGATATAAAATAGACTAAATATCTCTATATCCCTGTGAAATCACTATGTGATTTTAAAAACAGCAAGGACAGGAAGTGTGGATACACTTCCGCAAAATTGCCAATTTCGGAGCCTTATCCAAAATTGAAAAATACATAAAAATCAAAAATCCAAAACCTTACTCAGTATCCAAATTTATGATTTTTTACAAATCACAAAAAACCAATATGAAAATTTTACAAATTTTGTACCACCTGTAAAATTCCCATATTGGTTTTCATTCAGCTTTTATGGATTTGAAATATTCTATATTTTCCAAATATTCTGTGCATTAGCTAAGAGCCATTCTGCACGATTTTCTATTTCATGTTCGTTCCAATCATTTTTTTGAAGTACGTCATGTAATGTATAAAGTCCGCTCGCACACAAAAGTAAACCTGGTTTATTTTGTCCCTTTCCCGCCTTTTTTACATTCCATGCAGCATCACGTATAGATGCATTTAAAGTTTGCGGAATAATCGCCAAATTCCCCAATGTCAGTAATAGAGAATCTCTCTTTTTTGCATCATCTTCTGTCGCACAAGCCCCCCAATTATTTCTCCATTTCTTTGGCATTAAATGTTCCAAACTGTAATTGTCAAATCCAAGCAATGCTGTAGAACTATTGTCTGAACGAATTTTACTTTCTAACAAATAAATAATTCCTTTCGATTGCAGATTAACCAGTTTTGATGTTTCAAAGCCAATTTTCATTTCATTATCATTTGGACAATATGTAGTTGCATCACCATTATTCGTAAAATTGAAGAATGCTCCAACATACTCGTTATCCTCAATCGTCACTGTTTTCCCTTCAATAAATTCCAATGAATACTCCGGCTCTTTATTTCCACAAGCAGTCAGACCTATCAAAAGAACACTTGTCAGTAATAAAAACAATTTTTCATTTTGTACTGCCCCTTAATTTTCTTTTACCATTCTCTGATAGAGTTTCATCAACTCAGCTACACATTCAGCCTCAGTCATCTTTGTTCCAAACCCGTATGCTGCCATAACTGCTTTATCATTTGCGATATGCGCTCTACGTAATTCTGTTGGCATGGTCAACGGATCATACATATCTGCGAGACTACTGTCTGGGAAAAGTGCTCTGGCATCCAAAATTCTATGTGCTGTTTCTTCGATTTTCTGTTTCTGCTGTTCTGTTGGCTCCGGCCATGGAAAATTGTTATATACGATTTTTGCAGAATATCTATAGTCACTCTTTAATCTACCACACACTACTCTCGTCCATGCCATGTGTACGTTAGAGGTAATAATTCCAAATGTATACAAATCAGCGTTTGGAATACACTGGACAGAATCCGTTATAATCGTTTCTGGCGATTCATATCCCATCGGTATATATCTTCTATTTTCCGATGATACCCTTGGTACAATTATATATGGTTCATCTGGCTGTCTAATTTGTTGAAACAATGTTGGTGAATCCGCACTTTTTACAGTAACAGCTTTTGTGCTTTTCAATCGAAATTCACGAACCTGTTGAACACGCTTTTTTATCATCGGCAACTTGTTTAATTCTTTTGGAGAAATATCTCTCAGCCATAAGCAATATCTCTCTTTAGAATTTATAAATTCCTCTGCTCCATAAACCCTGCGAACGAACTTTTTAGATTCTGGCTCATTTTGTATGAGTTCATCTTTTTCGTCTGGTGACAAAAACAAATATCCCCCATCCACTGGTTTATTTCCATTTGTTATCTTAGGGACATTACATAATGGATTAGTACGACTGTTAATAAAAGTAATCGGAGCATCTATTAGGTACGGACTAATTTGTACCGTTTCTTCAACCGCTCCATTATCATACAAACGACATTTTCCCTTTGACATTGATGTGCTAAAACCTATAATAACGCAATGAACCGCCGCTTTTAATTTTGCCTCACTTCCCCATACAAATGTCCTGTGTGCAAAATCTATATGAATATTAAACTGTTTATATAGTTCAGTCCAAACATAAGACACCTGCTCTCCCTGTGTAATGGAATTAGTAGAAACAAATGCCGTTCTAACCTCTGAACCCTCCATCATTTTTGCAGCCTTAAAATACCATGCCGCGACATAGTCGATTTTACCTGCCGTTGAAGTTGATTTTCCATTTTCGTCTACATATACATTCTCAATGTCTTTCTTTTGGCTTTCTGATTGATACGAATATCCAACAAAAGGTGGATTTCCCATAATATAAGATAGACCTGTTGCTGGAATGACCTCATTCCAATCCAATCTTAAAGCATTTCCTTCTGTAATATTTACATATGTCTTCAAAGGAAGAAAATCATCATTAAATCCATAAACAATACTTTTTGTTTCTTCTAACATCTGCGATTCTGCAATCCATAGTGCTGTCTTTGCAACGGTTACTGCAAAATCATTAATTTCTATTCCGTAAAATTGCTGTATTGAGACTTTAATTGGGTTATGAGCTTCTACTAAAGTCATTTGTCCTCCAACTCTTTCACGTATCACTTCATTCTCCAAACGTCGAAGTGATAAATACGTTTCTGTGAGGAAATTTCCAGAACCACATGCCGGATCTAGGAATGTAAGTGTTGCTAATTTATTCTGAAATTCGTCCAGCTTTTTATCTTTAGTCCGCTTTACCTGAATTTGTTTTATTGCATTAAACTCTTTCTGTAAATCTTCCAAAAAAAGTGGATCAATGACTTTATGAATATTTTCGATAGATGTATAATGCATTCCTCCAGAACGTCTGGTCTCAGGATTTAATGTAGATTCAAATACCGCTCCAAATATAGTTGGAGAAATATCACTCCAATCAAAATCTTCTGACGCTTTTGTAAGAAGTAATTCTTTAATTTCCTCTGTAAAAGGTGGTATCTCAATAGTTTCATCAGCAAATAACCCGCCATTTACATACGGGAACTGAGCAAGATCTTCCTCCAAATACTCGTCCCGATCTGATATCGGCGTATCCAATACTTTAAATAATTCTATTAATGCTCTTCGACAATCCCTTACTTCATATGTTACCAAATAATCATGAAACATATTTCTCTTACCCAAAATTCCAGCATCTTCTGCATATAAGCAAAAGACAATCCGTACACATAAAGCATTCAGGCTCTTTAATTTATGCTCTCTTTTTTCTTTCTGTTCGGACGTTTCATCTTTTTCTTTAATATCCGGTATACGATATTGTTTTAAAAACGCATCATAAATAAGCCCAACAATATCTCCTGCTTTTATTGATACTTCCATTTCATGCGATATTGTCTTTACTTTCCTTTTTCCACCAAGAAATCCAACAATGGATATTTGCTTTGTAATTCATCTAAAGCAATCTTTGTCGGTTCTGGCTGTTTCTGGTTCATATCATAAATCCAAATTTCCGCAAAATTTGACGTAACAATCCACCGAGCTCTTTCATCAAAAGTCAGCTTCCCATTATATCTGTCTGCCTGTTCAAATGGAGTGAGATCAACATCTCCTGAATTCCTGATTTTCTGATCCAATGCTTTTCCAAGACTCTTCTGTTCAATAATCACTCGCGTTTCAGGAATATATACATCAATACGTTTTGTATTTCCATCAATTACAACTTTCTTTTCAAAGTTCAAACGTTCTGTCACATTATCCATTCCCAAAACATTCGTCAATAAATCAATCCAATAAGAACGTCCATCTTCATCTTCTTTCCCTTTTCCCATCCATCGGTTTACAAATTGACGGGCAGCCTCTCTTTGTTCTGCATCTGTCATGCTTTTTTCCTCCTAAATAATCGTACATTCACAAATCTTTCTCCGACTATTTTTACATATCATATCCACAGTATATCATAAAATTATTACAGAACAGCATTCATATATCATTATTTGTATTTTGTCTACACACAAGGAACTTCTACCGCCAAATCATAATAATATTGATACATGATCATGTTATCTTTTGCTTCTATATACACTCTCTGAGCTTCTTTCATCAAGTTATTCCAAATATCTTTCCATTCACTAGGAGCCGAATCTAAAAACCACATATTATTAAATGACATTTCTATCATCCCCCATAAATCATCTTCTTTACGCTCAGTTTTTATATTCATCTGCATATTTCGTGCAATTTCCAATGCATCTTTTTGTAAAAAAGTGAATTTCACTACTTTTTGAGGATCTGGAACTTTCTTAAAACGACGCATATGAGCTTCTGCCTTTTTTATAATTGTTTCCAATTGTTCATCATGCCATTTTTTATCCTCTAGTATCTCTTCTTCTGACATTTGCGCTTTTTCTGCATTAATTTCTCTTTGCATTTCTTCCAATTCACGCTGTGCAATATCATAATATTTCTTTTCAATCACCATAATCTCCCAACTCCATAAAAAAAGAAACAGTCAACATTTTCGTTACAACTGTTTCCTTTATTTTTGAAGTCCCCGGAGCATTTGTATCACTACATTCTGTTCTTTTTCATCAAGATTATTCCAAATATTCAGAACCTCTTGTTGTGATTCTGATAAACTTACTGGAACATCCATTCCGGCAAAGAATTGTGCCATTGTTACTCCCAGTGCATCACATATCTTTTCTACAGTAGGCATAGTTGGTAAACTTTCTTTAGCAATAATTTTTCCAATCGAAGATTGAGATATACCAGTCAATTGTGACAGCCGATATTTACTCATATCACGTTTTTTACATAAAGCTATAATATTGTCCGCAATATAATCCTCTGTACGCAAGTAAATACACCTCTTTCCGATAGTAGTTACCTTAATTGTAACTAGAAATCCGAAAAAATATTAGAGATGTATCTTACAAGTATTTACTAAGGGAAACAGTAGTATTAAAACAAAAAAAATAGAACTATATAAAGTTGTATTCCATTAATGTCAGCTTATTATCTAAATGCTCATATTCTCTTTGTATTTCTTCAATTTTATCATATAGTTTCAGCACTGTCGAACCCTTTATCATTTTATTTTCTTGGCACATCTGCCGGAATTTTTCTTTGTACTCCCGCAGTATTCTTCCTTTTTCCTCTAATTCCTCCAGTGTTTTGATTTCCTCTTTATCTGCCATGTATTTTCCTCCCAGACATAATTTTTAATACATAAATGATAACCCTTTTTTCGCTGTTGTTCAATTACAACTCATCGCCTTTTTCTCCCATCAATCGACAATCTTCTTTTTGCTATATACATATGATATACTTCTCTTTATACAACCAATTGCTATTGTATAGCTCACCATTTTTTCTATCTACAACACAAAAAAGTCAAGTTGTGATGGAAAGGAGGTGAGGACATGGAAATAAATTATGCACTTATAGGCAAACGTATAAGAGAAACCCGCAAACAACGAGGATTATCTGCCGAGGAGCTGGCTGAAATTGCTGATCTTTCTACTGTTTATATAAGCTATATAGAAAATGCCAAGCGTAAACCCAGTTTAGAATCTTTAATCAAAATTAGCAACGCACTTGAAATTACTATTGATGAATTACTCTATGGGAACTTGTTATACAATCCTACGGAATATCAAACTGACATTGATTTATTAATGGCAGATTGTACCAGCACTGAAAAACGTTACATATTCGAGGTTCTTTCAGCCATCAAAAACATTTTACGAATCAATGATTGGCATCTATCCTCAAGACACAATTACGATGCTGATAACCCGAATGATTATTAAATCATTCAATAACAATCAAATATCTATTTCTACATAAACCATCCGTTAATCACTTAACTGATGGTTTATGTCTTTTTCAATCCAAAAATTCTATGATAGTTATATCAACTATAAAGGATGTCGCTATTGATGAAAGAAAGTGAAGAACGAAGCAGTAATATTGATGAACAAGAAAGCCAGAATCCGGCAAAGATACAAAGGTATTGATCCAGAAGAACTGGAAGTAATTCCGGCACTTCCACCAGAGGATATTTTTAAAACAGAGAAAAAACTACGAGTAGCTGTATATGCAAGGGTATCTACGGATGATCCACGCCAAACATCCTCATATGAATTACAGAAAAATCATTATCAGGATGTAGTAAATAAAAATCCGAATTGGATGCTTGTCGAAATATATGCCGACGAAGGCATTTCCGGCACCTCGCTTCAACATAGAGATGCATTCAAAAAAATGATTGATGATTGTGAAGCTGGAAAAATTGATTTAATCATAACAAAAAGTGTATCCCGATTTGCAAGAAACGTTGTTGACTGTATCCGATATGTACGAGAGCTTTCTTCACTCCGTCCACCCGTCGGTGTATTTTTTGAAACAGAGCATTTAAATACTCTTGATCCCAAAAGCGAAATGATTCTGTCATTCATGTCAACACTTGCGCAGGAAGAAAGTCATACCAAAAGTGAAATTATGAATTCTTCCATTGAAATGCGTTTTCGTCGGGGAATATTCCTTACACCTCCTCTGCTCGGATATGACCAAGACGAAAATGGAGATCTTGTAATCAATCCACATGAAGCTAAAATTGTGCAGCTTATTTTTTATATGTATCTGAATGGAAGCAGTACTCAACAAATTGCTGATTCTTTGACAGAACTCGGTTGTAGAACAAAAAAGAATAATGATGTCTGGTCATCCAGTACCATACTACAAATCCTTCAAAATGAACGCCATTGTGGGGATGTTCTGGCGAGAAAAACATGGACTCCAAATTATCTTGACCATAAATCAAGGAAAAACAATCAAGACCGTAATCAATACAGAAAAGTCGGACATCACGAAGCTATTATCTCCCGAGATGATTTCATAGCTGTTCAAAAATTAATTACAAATGCGAAATATGGAAATAAAGAGATTTTACCAGAATTACATGTGATACAAAAAGGCTCTCTAAGTGGATTTATAAGCATTAATCCAAGATGGTCTGGATTTAAAGCCAGAGACTACTTTGAAGCATCTCAAAGCGTCCTTAAACCGGAAAATATGAATGCACCTGATACAATTACTGCTTCCGCCGGTTCCTTCGATTTAAGAGACTATGAAGTTGCCAGAGGACAATTTTTCTCCTCGGTTGGTCGGATTTCTGTTTCTTTTTCATATAAACAGATCTCTTTTAACAAAGACGCTATACGGAAATTTCCAAACATAAAATTTGTCGAAATGCTAATACACCCAAGATCAAAACTACTTGCTATCCGACCATGTTCCTCGGAAACAAAAATAAAGTGCAGTGGTCACGTCTCAAAGATGGTCAACTTATTCCAAAACCAATTTCCGGCGCTGCATTTTTGCCAACATTATACGAGATATTTAAATGGGACAAAAAATGCAAATATAGAATATTAGGAGTTGCACACCAAAAAGACAATGAAAATGTCCTTATCTTCAACATGGACGATACAGAAATACGAATACCGACAACTACCAACGACGTATCCTCCCCCAATAACAATACGCCTGATACAATATCTGATTCTAAGAGTGTGTTAGCTTATCCTGCCGACTGGATGAATAGCTTCGGTAATAATTATTATACTCAATCTCAAGCGCCAGAATTAACAGAATTTACAGCGGACAAAAACTGGCAGACTGCTTCAGAAAGTAAACCTTATAAAGAACCCGAGCTACAAACCACTCCCAAAGAAACCATTATACAAAATATAAAGAATATTATTACAGAAATTAAAGGAGACACCCAATGAGCGAGCAACCTACAAATCAATGGAATATGACTACAGAACCTTCTGATATGATGAAAATCAACACACCTATGCCAATAACAGTCGCACCCAGCCCCTCAAATCAAATGGAAGTCACTGACGATGATTCTTTCAGCTATGACGGTTATCAAGTTGTACGTGGCGAATTCTTCGCTCATATTTACGAACCTTCGTTTACGCTTAATAACTACAAGGTATCTGTAAATACCGCCTGCATAAAAAAACTACCCGATGTCGAATATGTGCAAATATTAGTCAATCCCATTGAAAAAAAACTGGCTGTCCGTCCCTGTCGAGAAGAAGAAAAAGACTCTTTTCGTTGGTGTTCCTCTGGAAAAAAGCGTTCGCCAAAACAAATCACCTGTCGAATTTTCTTTGCTAAAGTGATATCTCTCATGGACTGGAATCCTAATTATCGGTACAAGATTCTCGGCAAACTAATTCGTTCTGGCAATGAAATACTGTTCATTTTCGATTTAACTTCACCTGAAATATTTCCTCGTACACTAAAAGACAATGGAACTGTAACCACTGCTAGGACACCTTCTTATCCTGAAGAATGGAAGAATCAGTTCGGTATTCCAGTGGAAGAACATCAAAAATCAATGCAAGTCAATATATTTGAAGGCTACGCAGTATTTGACATACAAGAAAAGAAGAAGGTAACTGATAAATCCACAGAAAAAGCAAAAAAAACATCAACAGCAGAAAGTGAGGAAAAATCCTATGAACAACAAACACTCTTCCCATCCACTAATATGTATTGACTTTAAAAAGAATCGTATACGAATCCACCGCAATACACTCCGTCAAATTGGTAACCCAGAATATATTCAACTTCTTGTTAATCCTGATCAAAAAATGATAGGTATAAAGGCTAGTTGTGCGGAGGATAAATTGGCACATAAAGTTAAGGATTATTTTGTCATCAATGGTAACAGTTATGAATTGTACAGCCGAGAATTACTATATTCACTTTCCCAGCTTAACCTTTCTTGGGAGAAATTTAACATTTTTCGTTTAGAAGGCAATATTTACCCAGATAAGAAAATAGCTCTATTTTCCATGGATAACATCATCACAAAACTGCCACAAACAGAATTCAAATCAGAAATAATGGGAGATGAGTATGCGCAATTATAGTATATATACATTAAAAACAAAACTAGAATTCACCAATTTGTATCAATATCTCAGTGAAAAAGATTATAAACAACTTGAACAACAGATATTATGTCATTCCTATCACACCCCCATCTGCACATGGAATGGTATTGTCATTAATGGTATAGAAGCGTATGAATTATTTCGTAAACACAGTATTCCTTTCCGAATAAAAAGACTCCATTTTTCCAGTAAAGAAGATGTAATTTCATGGATATGTACTGACCAACTTAAACGAGAGGATTTAACCAATATCAATAAAAAATACCTGATTGGGAAAAAATATGATGCTGAAAAAATTTTAGTTTCAAGACAACTTTCATCTACGAATAAATCTCATATTTCCGGTGCAAGCATCGCAGCAAAAAAAATATCCGAAGAATGTAATGTAGCAATGGCTACCGTTTACAAATATTCTGCTTACAGTAGTGCACTAGATATAATTGATGAAAAAGTTCCGGATCTGGTCAAACGAGTTCGCTCTGGTCAGCTCTGGATTTCCCAAGCTAATATTATTGAGCTTTCAGGATTATCAAAAGAGCAGCTTTTAAGTCTAAATAACTACCTTCTTGCCGAAAAGATAGAACATCTCAGTTATCATGATATGAAACGGGAATTACTGTGGAATAATTATGCCAAGCCGATATTAAAGAAAGAATCTTCCGTTTCTATTCCTTCAATACGCAACCTGCCACAATTTGATCCAGATGCGGAAATTGCAAGTCTTACATTGACGATTCCATCATGGAACAGTTCTATCGAAAGAGTATTAAAAGTTTCAGATTTTAAAATTGCATCTGATACAGCAAAATATAAGCTTAAATATCAGCTTATGTGCCTAATATCAACCACAAATAATATTTTAAAAAAATTGGAGGAAATATAATTATGGATGGAAATACCGAAGATTTACAAAAGTTTGTTCCCCAAGTGCATTTTGAGCAAATACCTATTAAAAATTTATGTTCAAATCAAGATTACCAACGTAATCTTTCCATCAAACACGTTCAGCGTGCTGCAGCTAATTTTGACCTTTATCAGATAAACCCTGTAAAAGTAAGTAGACGTGATGGGATAAATTATGTGTTCAACGGACAACACACTATAGAGATTGTTGCTCTCGTCTCTGGATCAAGAGAAACTCCTGTCTGGTGTATGGTTTATGATGATCTTGTTTACACCCAAGAAGCAGATATTTTTGCAAATCAGATGAAATATGTCAAATCGTTATTACCTTATGAAATATTCATGGCTAATATTGAAGCTGGTAATGATAGAGAACTTATTATTCGTGACCTTGTTGAATCATATGATCTCTCACTATTACTTCTTCCTCTCGCCCCGGAGGTATATGTGCTGTATCCACTTTAATTAATATCTATGAAAAATATGGTTTTCACACTCTTGATCGTGTTTTACGCCTTTGTGTTGCCACATGGGAAGGTGCGCCTATGTCCTTTAGTTCCAATATGCTTAATGCTATTGCCCGTCTGGATAATGCTTATGGAGAAACAATGAAAGATGACACATTTAAAGAAAAAGTTGGGCGTGTCTCTGTCAGAGAAATCAGTCGTACTGCCAGAGAACGTCGTGCCGGTTCATTAGGATTCGCAGAAGCTCTTTTACTAGAATACAATAAAAAATCCAAGTATTCACTTCCTTTTGAAAAATTATACACTCATAAAACACCCAAAAAAAGAGAAACCTCAACTGAAGATGAATCCTGTCAAAGTTCCACTCCAGAAGGTCAGTTAGATTTATTTTCTACGGATCAGGACAATGCTCAGGCTCTGCCAAACGAATAGCGCAGAGCCTTATCCTTCGTTCTATCCATACTTTCCCTACTTTAAGGTTCCCTTTCATGCAAGCACTATTTTATCTTATCCCAAATTCATCATCCGCTCCATCCGCCACCTTATATATGAATACCCATTCCAAATATTTGCTTTTACCGGATACTCTTTCCTGTAAACAAATACGGTGTGATATTTAACAAAATGCAGTCTACACCAGTTATGTATATCCTTCATATATATGTTATTTATACCGTTCACCCACCGTTCTAAAGACCATATGTCTTTATCTGACAATAGCTCCATTATGAACAGTACATTATAATATTGAATGACACCTACTCTCTTCTTTTCCTCTATTAACCTTTTACACAATAACCTATAGTTGCTGCCTGAGCGTGATTTTTTTTCTCTGACAGCGGCATATACTGCCCTTTTGCTTCCTCCCAGATCAGTTTATCAATTTCCACAAGGATTTCCTCATCCGATATTTCTTCCGTATGATCCAGTTTCTCGTTTAAAAGGGCATACAGTTTTTCCTGTTTCTGTTCCATTCCCTCCACAATGCATCACCCGCTTTCTTTGCGTATTAACTGTCTTACATAATCTCCAAGTTCACTCCAGATCAGCTGCTCCACATAATGTTCCTTTTACCGAAACTGCTGTGAAACGGCAGCTTCAGTTTTATGGTTTTCCCAAGAACTTCTTCATATTCTCTTGCAACCATGACCTTTTCATACTGAGCAATTTTTGTCACAGCCATGCTGTCCTCTCTGACCGGCATATAGATTTTTCCACAGCGATTCAGAAGTTCCGGAAGGTTATCCACCTGTTCTCCAAAATCCAGGAGGATAACTTCATACGAACTGTAGGAGCAGAGATCTTCGATCAGTCCCAGCCATTCGCTGCACTTGATACTCCGCAGATCAAACGGGGAAAAGGCGGGCGGAATATAGTCCAGATTGTTGATCGTCTGCACAAGTCCTCCAAGTTTACTGATCAGATTGCCTTTGCCACTTCCGGAGAAATACATCAGATTACTGATATCCCCTTCAAACTGTCGGTTCATTAATACATCAAAACCGCCATATTCTTCCAGATTCAGATAAAGGACCGCTTTTGTACTTGCCAGAAGCTGTCCGAGTGTCAGTGCAAAAGAAGTCTTACCGGTGCGTTTGACCGGCGAATAAATACCGGTCACTTCCACTTCCGGCTTGAAAAGTGCAGCTGCCGGTGCTTCCTTTACTCTCGCATAAGAATCCATGACCTCCGCGATCAGACTGTCCGCCGGCTGATATTTATAAACTGCGGAATATTCTGACAGTTCGCAGATCTGCTCTCCTTCGGAAAGAACCATAACTTTGCGGATCTGCAGTTCCCCTTACCTGTTCACACAATAATTTCCCCGAAATCAGCAGAATCTCTATTGTTTTTTCTCTTTCGCACACGCACAGAGACTTTCCACTCCGGTAAACGCCTGCACCTCAAACTCTTCTCCCTTCCGGCTATGAACATATTCCATAAGATTATAAATATACATACTTTCCGAATCACAGATTGCAAAACAGCCTTACTCACTTCAATAAACACCTCCTGCACAAAGTAAAATCCCACCTAAAATAGCAATTGCAAAATGAAACCTTCCATCCTGATCCTTTTCATTCAGATATGGCTCCCAGACACCATTCTGCTGCCTTTGAATATAAGAACAAAAGTACAACAGCCTTGTCTTTAGATTTCTTCTTTTGAGCAATACAAAAATCGACAACACCGCCCCGACAAATAACGAAGCAATCATACAATATACCGCCCTCTGCGGTCCCAGAAATCCTCCGACAACCGCCCAAAGTTTCATATCTCCCGCACCCATCATGCGAAAATAATAAATCCCGGCACCAAGCACCACAGGAATGCACGCACCTCCAAGAAACAGAAGCAATCCCACTGCTTTCGCCTGCCTGATCTGGAAACAACAGCCCAAAATAAGCCCGATTACAATAAGCTCATTTGGAATCTTCCCCTTTCTCAAGTCAAAAAGACTGCAAACAAACCAATCGGAATCAGAAAAAAGCATTGGTTTATTTTCACGATCCACCTTCTTTCGTTTTTTCAAGTCGAACGCACGTGAGACTTGGCACGCGATTCTGGTCAGCTTTGCTGACATTTACCCAACAGAATCGCTGTGCATCCTCGCGGAGCGTTTATCTTAGTCGGAGATTGCACTCCCACTAAGACAAATTTGTTGCTCGCCACTTATAGGAGTCTTCTCCGACTAAGATAAAAAACAGGCGTTTTCTTCAACTAAGACAAAATAAAATTCCTAAGTATCCGAAAACAAATTTCACTTTTTCAATTAAATGATGTGGGTGTCAAAAGTCCCCAACTATGATGCATACGGATTGTTCCGTGCGTTGCACTCCCACAATCCTTTCTACGCTCCTCTCCGGTCGGTGCTAAACATGTGCCACTGGCACATAGCACCCAGTATTCGCATATCGTGGGATTATCAGCCCACTTTTATGCTCATATCGGGGGGGCGGGTCCCAAGGTCTTTCATCCACCTATGAGCAAGCTCATGTGGATTTAGACCTTTTGACCCTGGCATCATTAAATGATGTTGAAATATTTGACCGAACCGGTCTGATTAAATGATTTTAGAAATTCACATCTATGATACATCAAATGTGAACTGGCTCCCGCCTCGGCAGACGGCAAGCAACAAGTTTGTATCAATGGTGGGATTCGATCTCCCAACCGATGAATGTATTATATATCTTTTGTATTTGGATGTCTATAGTAAGTAACTATATTTTTTAACTTTGTGAGATTTTTACAAAACCTTTTTACAAAAACTGACACCCCTCAATTCCATACAATAAAAGCACCCCCGGAACGCCCAGAACTCCGGTTGTTGTCACGCTGATCACATTGCAGCCAACCTTAAGATCCACTCCTGCATTGTCAAAAACCTGATTTAAGAAAAAAACACATGCCATCCCAATAATTATCCGTACCAGAAAACGAGAAATATACTTCATAAAAGCACCCTGTCCTTTTTCTAAATTGTATGAACTCTACTGATAATTCAGTACAGATTGCAGCAAGAAAGTCCTGAATATAAAAAGTATTATACTTTACTCCGGTATTCTTATGATATGAAAAGATGCCAGACAAATTGCTTTGTACTTTTTACTTCCACAATTCTCTGGCACCTTCTTATTTTTTCAGATCAGAATTTAAAGATTGCAATTCCGTATGCCGGCAGATCGTATGCAAAAGAGTATTCTCTTCCGTCACATTCACTCTTCACTGCCTTGTATACAACCGGACGCTCCGTTGTATTTCCGCCAAATTCTGCTGCATCTCCATCCAGCACGAGGCGATACTGTTTTCTTTTTGGTACACCGACGCGATAATCCGGTCTTGCTACCGGTGTAAAGTTGATAACAAAGAGCAGATTGCTCTTACCGTCTTTGGAATGACGCACAAAGCTGAAAATGCTTCGGTCGGCATCATCTGCATTGATCCATTCAAATCCGCATGGATCCTGATCTGCATCATAAAGTGCCGGTGTCTTTTTATAGAGATGAAGCAGTGCTTTGACGTAATTCTGCATCTGCTGATGTTTGTCTTCTGCAAGCAGATACCAGTCAAGTTCTCTTGCTTCGCTCCACTCCTGAAGCTGTGCAAACTCCTGTCCCATAAACAACAGTTTTTTGCCCGGATGACCAAGCATGTATGCATAGCCGGCACGTAAGTTTGCAAACTTATCATCATAGAGACCAGGCATTTTGTTTATCATAGAACATTTCAGATGAACCACTTCGTCATGTGAGAGTACCAGTATGTATTTTTTCTGCATAAGCATACGTCATGGAGAACGTCATTTTATTATGATTCCATTTGCGGAAATACGGATCTAATTTCATATATTCCAGGAAATCGTTCATCCATCCCATGTTCCATTTATGGGAGAATCCAAGTCCGTCCTCTTCCGGTTTTCCGGTAACTTTCGGCCATGCTGTGGATTCCTCTGCGATCATCATTGCTCCATGATTTCTGCCCAGCACAACGCTGTTCAGATGTTTGAAAAACTCGATTGCTTCCAGATTTTTATTTCCGCCGTAAATATTCGGGGTCCACTGACCGTTTTCTCTTCCATAATCCAGATAAAGAATGGATGCCACCGCATCGACACGCAGTCCGTCGATATGGAAATGCTCAACCCAGTAAAGTGCATTGGCGATCAGGAAATTCTTGACTTCGCTCTTGCCAAAATCAAAGACTTTTGTTCCCCATTCCGGATGCTCGCCCTTTTTTGGATCCGCATACTCGTAAACACATCCACCGTCAAATTCTTCCAGTCCGTGTGCATCTCGCGGAATGTGCCGGTACCCAGTCAAGGATAACACCGATTTTCTGTTTATGCAGATAATTTACCATATAAGCAAAATCTTCCGGAGTACCATATCTGGATGTCGGAGCATAATATCCGGTTACCTGATATCCCCACGAGCCATCAAATGGATATTCCGCTATTCCCATCAGCTCGATATGGGTATATCCCATATGCTTTACATATTCTGCAAGTGATTTTGAAAACTCTCTGTAATTATAGAATCCATCCTCGTCCTCTCCATGCGGATGTTTCTTCCATGAACCCGGATGTACCTCATAAATAGAAACCGGAAGGCTGTCATTATCTCTCTGCTTTCTTGCTTCCATCCACGCCGCATCACTCCATCTGAGTTTCGTAATATCTGTGATCCTGGATGCGGTTCCCGGACGCTGCTCTGCATAATTTGCAAACGGATCGGCTTTGTAAAGTCCTCTGCCATCTTTTGTTTTGATGAAGAATTTATAGAGCATACCCACTTTTGCTCCGACTACAAAACCTTCATAGATACCGGACGGCTCAAGGCGTGTCATCGGATTTGCCTCTTCTCTCCAGCCGTTAAATTCACCGATCACGCTGACAGTAGCTGCATTCGGTGCCCAGACTGCAAAATAAACACCTTTTTTGCCATTCATCACTGCTTCATGTGCACCCATTTTTTTATAAATATCATAATGCGTTCCCTGACCGAACAGATACTGATCCAGTTCACCGATACGGAAATCTTCCTTTGCTGCAGCCTTTGTTCTCGTTGTTCTTTTCGCTGCTGTTTTTGCTGTTGTTTTTGTTGCTGTTCTCTTTGTTGTATTCGCTGCCGTTTTCCCGGCTGCCTTTCTTACCTTTCTTTCTGCCATAACTACCTCCGACTTTTTCTATACATTTCAACCATAAATTGATATCAGAATCACAAATGTCATACTAATCCTTTTGAACTGGCATCATTTTTTTCTGAATACTTTACTTTCACATGCATCCAGATGAACCTGAGTCTGCCATCCACCACCGGCACTGCTTCTTTTGTGAACGCATTTTCATAAGTTCCGTCCACTGGAACCGGGATGCTCATATCCGCCGGACTCTCATCGTTATTCGCTGCCACAACGATGGCATCCTGATCTTTGATTCTTGCATAAGCATACTGTCTGTTTGTCAGTACCAGCTCTCTGTATTTTCCATCTGCCAGAACCGGATTTTCTTTTTCTCATCTTTCCAAGTGCCGCAATATGTGCTGTCAGCTCCGGATGCGGATTCTCTTTCTGCATTTTTTCAAGGTCAAGCTGCGGACGCATGGCATCATCTGAGGCACCCTGCTTTCTTCCTTCAATGCCCCACTCGGAGCCATAATAAATAGATGGAATGCCCGGCAGCGTGTAGAGCAGTGTATAAACCTCGCGGATATGATCTTTGTTGTTTAACTTGCTCATCAGACGGTCCACATCGTGGTTATCCACAAAAAGAATACAAAGTTCGCCCTGTGGAGATACCGCCGTTGTCATCAAACTGACGGCGGATCGTATGGGCGATCTCAAAGTAATTATGATCATTATGTCCAGAATATAGACCTTTATGAAGTTCATAATTCGTTGTGGAATGAAGCATTTCGTCATTTACCCATCTCGCATAATCGCCGTGGATCACTTCACCCATCAGCCAGAAATCCTCTTTCCACTGACCGGTGCGGTAACGCATCTCTTTCATGAAATCAAAGGTCAGGCAGTCTGCACAGTCCAGACGGATACCGTCGATGTCAAACTCCCGGATCCAAAAATGAATCACATCAAACAGATAATCATGGACTGCCTGCTCGTAAAGATTTAAATTGACCAGCTCAAAACAGTTTCTCCATGCTTCATAACCAAATCCATCGTTATACGGAGAATTCCAGCCAAAATTCACTCCTTTATACCAGCTGCAGTACGGAGAATGTTCTCTGTTTTTCTGGATATCCTGAAATGCAAAAACTCTCTTCCGGTATGATTGAAAACACCGTCCACAACCACGCGGATTCCATTTTCATGTGCCAGTCTGACAAATTCTTTGAAATCTTCATTATCCCCAAGTCTTCTGTCTACTTTTTTTGTAATCTTTTGTATCATAACCATGTGTAGAAGATTCAAACAGCGGTCCGATATAGATCGCTGTAACTCCGATCTCCTTTAAATGGTCGATCCACGGAAACAGCTCCCGCAAGCGATGCACGGTCTCCGTTTCTTTGTTTTCCTTTGGTGCCCCTGTCATACCCAGCGGATACATATGATAAAAAACTGCTTCGTTATACCACTTTCCCATTTGCAAATACCTCCATCTTAACTGTAAATACCGTACATAAACTGCTTTACAAGTGCCCGCTTTTTTCTCCTCTGAAATCTGCTGCGGTCTGCCTTCCCGGTCGCATGCCAGCAGAATATAGTGATTGATCAGACCGATAAATCCAATCGCAAACTGCTCTTGCCTTCCGTTCATATTTCCAAGCTCATGCTCCGCCGCATCAAAGAAATGTACACTCTGCGAATAGAACTTTTTCACAAGCGGCTTTACCGCCCGGTACGCTTCATTCTCCTTCGCAGAATAAAACATCGCCATCAGAAGTGCATAGACTTTATAATTTCTCATCGCATAATCTAAAAATGCAGAAGCAATATTGTAAAGCGTCGCTCCGACATCCCCTTCATAAAAAGATGCCCGCTCCAGTTCTTCATTCAGAACAGTAAAATGTTTCGTCAGCAAAGTCTCCAAAAGACCATATTTGCTGCCAAAATAGTAGTACAACGTAGGTTTTGTAATCCCCGCTTTCTGAGCAATCTCCTGTACGCCAACGGCATCGTAACCCTTGGCATAAAACAGCTCCAGTGCACACTGCAAAATACGTTCTCTATTGTCCATAAATCCTGTCCTTTACTCCTGTTTACGGTTGCTTTCTTCATTATACCGTTCCGTATATAAAGTGTCAAGGAATATCCCGCTAACTTCATAATAAGACAGTCCGGTTTCCCGGCATATTCTTGCGACTTCTTCGTACTCCGGATAAATCCTTTTCCCATCCGGCAGATCACATACTTTTACTTTCATTTTCCCAAACGGCGTGTCGATCTCTGCCGCTTCTCTTTTAAGATACTTCGCTCCATGTACATTCTGCGGATGCCGATCGTTGTCGTTCCCTGAAAAATAAGTTTCTCCAGCTTTTCCGCATCTTCTTTTTTACAGATCACATTTACCTGATATGCCGGGCGATTTTTTTCATATAAACCGGCGTATAATGAACATCCTTCGCCCCCGCCTGCATCAGACGCTCCATCAGAAATCCGAGTGCCTCGCCGCTGCAGTCATCGATATCCGTCTCCAGTTTACAGATCTCATCTTTTTCCATCCAGCTCTTTTCATTCTCGCTTTCCAGAATCATTGCACGCAGAATACCGGCACAGGCGTATTCTCGTTTTCCTGCACCAAGACCTGTTTTTTCGATGAAAAATGACTCCGGAAGTTTATCAGAAGTACGGATTGCCGCCACGATCGCTGCACCAGTCGGCGTAACCAGCTCACCTTCTATCTGCGTAAGTTTCAGTTTCAGATGATTGGCCTGTACGATATTTGTCACCGCCGGAACCGGGATCGGCAGAATGCCGTGCTGACAGCGGACCGTACCTCTTCCTTCGCAAAGTTCTGTCACAATTACCTGATCGATATCCAGATTATCCAGGCAGACCGCCACCGAGAGAATATCTACGATTGAATCTACAGCACCGACTTCATGAAAATACACCTGATTTCTTGGCACGCCATGTGCTTTTGCTTCTGCATCCGCCAGAACCGAAAAAATATCCGTCGCTGTTTTTTTGCACGTTCCGTCAGGCTGCTGCTCTCAATGATCTGCAGAATATCCAAAAAACTTCTGTGCTCATGTATATACTCTGCATCATGGTTATGCACATCATGCCCATGCATATGCTCCGTAGCATGATTATGTGCATAAGTATGACCATGCAGATATTCCATATCATGATCATGATTTTCATGTTCCTTATCAAGAACCACATCAAAGTCGCACGCATCCAGACCGGATTTTTTACCCTGGAAATGCGGATATCAAATCCCTGTACCGGAAGGCTTGCAAGAGCTTTTTTTCAGAACCTGCTGATCTGCTCCAAGATCCAGAAGTGCTGCCACCGTCATATCTCCGCTGATACCGCTTTCACACTCCAGATATAACGTTTTACCCATTCGCCTTCACCCCCAGTCTGTTGATCTGCGTTGCAATGTATCCTGCTCCATATCCATTATCAATATTTACCACTGCAATTCCATTTGCACAGGAATTGATCATAGTAAGAAGTGCAGACAGTCCGCCAAGATTTGCACCATAACCGACGGAGGTCGGCACTGCGATGACCGGCTTGTCCACCAGCCCGCCAAGTACGCTTGCCAGTGCACCTTCCATACCCGCAACGGCAACAACACAGTTTGCACTCTGAATCGCCTCCAGATTTCCGAGCAGTCTGTGGATGCCGCTCACGCCCACGTCATAAACCCTCGTCACTTTCGTTCCAAAATATTCTGCCGTCTGTGCAGCCTCTTCCGCTACGGCAATATCTGCCGTTCCTGCAGTGCAGACTACGATATTTCCGATATGCTCTTTATCCTTTTTTTCAATTTTTATGATATGGGAAATCGGATCATATTCTACCTGCGGATATTTTTCACGCAATATTTCGTACTGATGCTGTGTTGCCCGCGTTCCGAAAACCTGTCCATCTGCCTTGTATAAATGTTCAAAAATATGAAGCAGATGTTCATCTGCTTTTCCGGCACAGTAGATCACTTCCGCAAAACCGGATCGCACCTTGCGATGCATATCCAGTTTCGCATAGCCCATCTCTTCAAACGGCTCCCTGCGGAGAAATCCTTCCGCTTCTTCCACAGACATCGCCCCGTTTTTTACTTTTTCCAGAATTTCCTGTATTTCCACAAAAACACACCCCGCTTTATACTGTCTTCTCAAGACACACAAGCTGCACGCCCGGAATGCCGTTAAACACGCAAGGCACAATATCCGCCTCCCAGTATCCAAGCCGTGCATACAACTTTCTCGCAGCCTGGTTTTTCGCATTCGTATCCATACGCAGATACGGACAGTTATGTTCCTTTGCATAATCCTCATAAAACTTCACAAACGCACTTCCATATCCTTTTCCGGACTGCCCCGGATCTACGACCAACGTATGCAGAACCATAACCTGTTCCGGCAAAATATCCTGATATTTCCAGTTTGCATCAGCATACTCCGACACCTGAACCTGGTTGATCCTCGCTGCTGCCACAATCCTTCCGGCATCCGTCATAACAAACAGATCGTCATTTTTCACCGCTTCTTTTGCGGTATTTTCCGTCGGATAAACGCCGCGTATCCAGCCGATCACCGCTCTGCCTTCCTCTTCCTCCGTTAAAATATGATCATAAATTGCTGCAACCTGTGCAATATCTTCTTTTGTTCCTCTGCGAATTTCCAACATTTTCTGTCCTCTCTGTCTACTCAGAAACCAAAATCTTCATAATCCTCTTTCAAGAATCGATGATAAATGATATGGCATCCTTCATCTTTAAAACAATAATAATAAGGATCGTCCGGTTTATCTTCAAAACGGATCAGAATATCAAATTCTCCATTGTCCATATTTTCTGTAATAATATTATCAGAATACTTATGAAACAAATTCAGAATATCATCCATCTTGCATCCATGTTTCTGAAGCAACTCGATCAGGCTTTTAATAAATTCATTCTCTTTCATATTATTATGGACGTACTCGCTGCCTTCCTCCGGAATGTGGAAGCAAAATCGCTCCGCTTTGTGTGTCGCAGCAACCTCTCCCAGCTTCTCTGTGATCACCACCGGAAGGTGGTTCAGACGCTCCTGCATCTGATCTGCATCATCACTCGTACCAAAAAAATGATTCAAAGAGCTGAGCGGATAATACAGGCGAATTTTTTTTTCGAAATCCCAGTTTCGCATGGTCTTCCTTGATCACATCAATCAGATTCTTTAACAGTTTTTGTATCCTTCATTTCCCGGAAACTGATACAGATTCAATCCAACACCGTCCTTATCATAAAAACGTTCCACTTTTCCATTGACTGTGCGGATTGTGATTTCAGCCGTCGCCGAAATCCGACACTCATTGAGATGACCGCCTTTGACATTCATCTTCTCATCGCAGAGATTAATGTGAATATGAAGATAAGTTTTACCATCCATCGTGGAAACATTTCCCGTCAGAGCCGTGATCTCCATCGGTCCGTTCAGTTCCGTTTTATGGTAAACCTGTTCCCCAACATTATACAGACCGATCACCGCATGGTCTGCCGCACCGATACCCTCGATCGTTGCCAGTGTGATCTTTTCCCTGTCGCAAATCTTTGTCAGAGACTCTACGATCTCCTCGCCACAGTCCAGACGAACAACATATGCATCATCAAATTTCATGTATTCCATATCTATATCAGCCTTTCCTTTTTTTGTCCCCATAATACCACGAAAGAAGCAGGGATTGCAAATTTTTATAATCCATTTCATCCACTTACATAAAAATGATGTGGATGTCAAAAGTCCCCAACTATGATGCCTACGGATTGTTCCGTGCGTTGCACTCCCACAATCCTGGCATCATAAAAAATACAGAAGATTATGAAATTTCGTTTTCATAATCTCCTGCATCTTCTCTTTATACTTCTATTCGAATTTGATTATAATGTGCAGCCTACCGGATCTTAATCGTTACAGATTTCTTCTTTCCGCTTCCATCCGTTGCCATTGCGGTGATCTTCACTTTCTTTCCTTTTGCATTTTTCTTTGCCTTTACTTTTCCGTTTTTCACCGTAGCAAATTTTTGATTGCTGCTTTTCCAAAAAGTCTGGTATTAGCCTTCTTTGTGGCTTTTACTTTCGCTTTCAGCTTAATGCTCTTTCCTGCTTTGACGGTTTTCTTTCCGGAAATCGTAACTTTTTTCACAACACCTTTCATACCGGTGATTGTATAAACTGCCTTTTGCCGCTTCCATCTGCTGCCTTCGCAGTGATCGTTACTTTCTTTCCGCCGCTGCCTTTTTTCATTGTGACAATACCATTTGCATTTACGGTGGCAGCTTTCGGATTGCTGGAAGTCCATACCAGTGTTTTGTTTGTCGCATTTGCCGGCGAAATATTTGCCTTCAGTGCGATTTTCTTTCCTGCTGCAATCTTATTTGAAATTCCGCTGATCTTAATGCTGCCAATCAGTATACTCTTTGAAGAATCTGTACCTGGTCTTGATTTGGACTCGGATCTGGTTCCGGATCTTGGCTGCCCGGATTTACAATATAAAATGTACTACTCAATAATCCTTCATAATCACCAATTCCATGAACACCGGCCCAGGCTTCGCCAATTTCTACATTATCATCCAGAAAAACTTCGTAATCCACACCTTCTTTCAGGATTTTTCCATCTGCATCTTCTACCGAAACTCTCGGAATCACCGCATTTCCAGTATAACGAAGATCGCCGAATACATACATTCTTCCATCTTCGATATTTTTCTTTGTGTTCTTCTTTTTGTAGATAAATGTCCAGGAATCTTCGTCACCTGCCGTTACCGTCATCTGTGCTTTTTCCGGTGTATAACCGCTCACATCCGCTGCATCCAGCGTCTGGGAACTTCCAAACAAAGCACGGACTGTTGATGCTTCTGCCAGATCATCTCCCGCTTCATCTTTGTAATATACTGTATAGTCTTTTTCTTCCGGTGTGATTCCTGCTTCATAGGTTGTTTCTGCAGAGTCATACTGTACTGCAACCGTCGCATTTTCGGCTGTTTTTTCTTTAAAATAAGCATAATAGCCAGATGTAACTTCTTCACTTGTACCATCATCCCAGGTAACATTCAGCGTAAGTCCGGTCGTATCGATTTCTTTCTCTGAAGAGCCATACTGCTGTTTATCCGCCGGTGCTGCCACTTCCACAGAAACTGCCCTGCGGATACGTTCCTCTGCCATGATGCCATTTGTCTCTGCATACTGCCATGCTGTACCGTTTTCACTGCACCATAATGTCAGATTTGCATTATCTCCAAATGCGGAATCTCAATCTCTGTAACACTGTCCGGCACCTCTACACCTGTCAGAGAATCACAGCCTGCAAATGCATCTGAACCGATCGTTTCCAGCCCATTTCCTGATACAACCATATCAAGTGAACTGCAGTTTTCAAATGCCTGACTGCCGATTTCCGTCACCGTATCCGGCAGGAATACAGCGTGGATTTTATCCTCATTCCGGAATGCCTGCGGATCGATACCCACAACGGTACGTCCATTGATCGTCTCTGGAATGCAGAGCAGATCCTGTGTATCACTCAGTGCCCTTGTCATACGTCTGGAAGCATCTTTTGTCTTTTTGCCATTTAAGCTCACGATCCATACGTGATTGTTTTCATCGGTGCGATACTCGAAATTCGCCGCCTCTGTTCGGTTCATATTTCTTCTGCAGGTTGCGATAAAATTGTCATACCGCATTTTCTGTGAATACAGACTGATACATTGATCCAGCCATTTTTTCTTATATTTTACAGCTGCATTTTCCCCTGATTTTTCCGCAAGCTCACTGCATTTATTTGCCATCTGAAGCAGCGAAGCTTCATAGGCTTCATATGCAAACTGATATTCTTTTCGAAGTTTTTCACCTGCTGTTTTTCCGGTCTTCTGATAATTTTGTGCAATCTCAGCGTATTTATTGTTCAGTCCGACACTCAGTGAATTGCAAAGCGACATACTGTAAGCAATCTTCACCAGCTCATCATAGTCTGCAAGCTTTATTTGTTTGCTGATACGTGAATAGAACAGTTTTCCGACTGTAAGTGCACCGCCGACATCAATGCCGGAAAGCGGATCAAACAGCTTTGCCATGTCTGTAACTCCCTTTTTCACAAGGGCTTCCGCAATTTCTTCAAAGTAGTTATCTACAATAAATTCCTGAATCGCTACTTCCGATGATGCCCAGTATTTCTGCAGTTTTCCCTTTAATTTCTTCAGTCCCTTATAGGCTGTAGAATCCGGTGCTGCACTGTTCAAAAGCTGATTGACCGTTTCCATTTCCAGATTCGCCATAATGCAGATCGTTGTGCCAACCTGAACTGCCGAAGTTGCAACACCAACTTTTTAAAGATGCCGTCAATCTTTGACCATTTTCCGTCTACCTGTTCAAAAATTGATTTTGCCTGTTCCGTTGTAAATGCATCCCCTTTTACCAGTTCTGCAAGTTCCCACTGTACGTTGGTATTCATTGTCTTACTTGTCGTTGCAACAAACTTGTAGAATTTAGAAACATTTTTTTACTTTACTGCGAAAGTCATCCACCACCGTTTTTAATGTATCATCCTGTTCATCAATCTGACGGATCAGTTCAATCGCCACTTCCTCTTCTAACTTATCCTCTTCCCATCGTTTTCCGGTAATTGCTTCCAGAATCTGTTTCGTCGGACGCACGATCACATCACCGGACAATGTCTTAATAACAGAAAATAGCTCATCATTATCCGTACGTGCCGCCAGAACATCCGCAGCCGCATCATACAGCGTTCTGTGCATCGTTTTGTATGCCTGGTTATCTCTCAGATAGTGGTGATATTTTCCAAACAGATCATCCAGACTGTATGGATTTTGTGCATTATCCTCAGATGATTCTGAAAAATCATACAGATAACAGCCATCGTCCTCTTTCATCATCACAAAACCAGACTCCACATAGGTCCATTCGAAATCGTAATTCCCTGACAACAGCTCTTTTCCGGTTTGATCAATAATTTTACAGTTGCTGTACCAGCTTCCCACTTTTGCAATTCCGTTATGCATATTTCCGGCAAGATTAAACTGCTCCGCAATCTGCAGGTTTCCGTCTTTATCACAGTAACCCCAATCGCCGGATTCTCCTGTTCGAACCCGAATCAACCCATCCGAACCATAACCTGAACCATCCACATATTTTTTTCAGCAAAACTCCCTTACGACTGTAAACCAGATACTGGTCATAGTTCACAGAATCACTGATCCAGAAAGCAAAATTTCCATTTTTTGTAACCGATACATTACTTCTTCTGTAAAACTCATTCATCTGTGCGATCTTTTGAAAAGAACCATTATAGAATACACCGTTTATCAAAAATACAATATCCGAACCAACAATACTTTCTTTAATGTCATCCCAGCCCAGGCTTTCATCCGGATCCATTTCCGGTTTATCCCATCCGGAAAATGTTTTGTCCAGCATATTAAACAGTGCCGTCTTACCATCCTTTTCCAGAAGAACCACATGGCTGCTGTCATCCCTCGGAATACTTGCAGAACAGTCCAGATTCTTTTCATTCAAAACTACTTTGTTCTCCGCTGTATCATAAATAAGCACATTGATCTCATTTGTTCCATATGGATTATATTGGAGATAAATCAAACCATCCCGCACTTCTTTTATCTCAACCTCGGTATTGTTGTCAAATGAATAAATCTTTTTCCCTTTTGCATCAATCAGACTGCATAATACCGTTGACTCCCTCATCGTTGAACTGTAGTCCGGGTTACCGTCCGCACACTCAAGCTTAATCGCATATCCATCTTCATATCTGCTGTATGAAACATACATATTGTCTGTTTTTCCGGATTGATCTATGTAGTCTTTAAAGTGCTTCTTCCCATCTGCATCATAGGCTACCAGATAGCTTCCATGTTCCGCAATAGCAGAACCGTAAAATTCTTCCATAAAAATCTCACAATCCTGATCATCACAGAAATCGCTGTTGTAAAGCTGTGCTCTTGTGATCAGATTTCCACTTTTTTGTCAGATACAGGATATCCATGTTCGTTTCCAGATTATCCGGTACGATACGAAAACATCCATCACCCAGAGCTTTCATATCACCGCCGGAACTGATCTGGTCTGCAAATTTCTCGCCTGTTTTCAGATCCAGTATCATATAGCCACCGTCTTTATCTTTTACCTTTTTTCTGTAGCCACTCAGATCCCATGTTGATTCATATCTGCACACACCATCCCAAAGTCCTTTGGAATCTATAAAACCATATAATTCCTCATCCGAAGTTTCCTGCGTAACCATATAAAGCAGATCATCTAATTCTTCCATTCCATCAGAAAAATGTTGATTATATGCAGCCCTGTCAACTTCATCGTACACTGCCTCATACAGAATGCTTCCATCATTCTTCAGCATTCCTGTTTTTCCGTCTTTTACAATTCGATAAACACCTGCCGAATATCCTTTTCCATCACCATAATACGTTGGTTTCTCATCCAGATCATACTCAAAATATTCCCCCGTTGTCGCATTGTAAACATCATACTTCGGAGTCTGCGTCTGTGGCTTCTTAATATAATATAAAAGATCTCCCTCATCCGAAAAGCTCCATATCGCATCCACAGAACTATGCGACGTCGTTTTCTCCCAATCGTCATAAACATGTTCCTTTTCATCCCAGTCTGCATCCGTGCCCGAAACCACAAAAGTCTGAACAACTCCACTCTTTCCGATCAGATAAACATTGTCATCGTACTGTGTCTTCTTTGCACGCACAACAACCAGTCCCGGATAATCTGCAACAACCTTTGCATTTTCCGTGTCCGTGATCTGAACATGCCAGCCTTTTACACTTTCATCTTTAATATCATTGTTTGCCTCCTTAATCGTAAACGGAAGCGTCTCCTTCGTCTGCTGCTCCTTCACAGGCTGCGTCTCCGCCGCAAAACAACCGGCGAACTCGTAAGCAGCATTGCTGCACTCAGCAGCGTACATAAAATTTTTTTTCATGTGAACCTCCTTTTTTTACTTTTCATTTCCTGTGAAATCAAAACAATTTCACAAGTTTCCCTTTTTCCTATCATCACACTCAGTATAACAAAATTACCATTCTTCGATACTGCAAGTATGATGCTTTTCACTATCATAACTAATCCCGACTAAGAGAATCTTACTTTCATATCCCGATAACGCACCCTGGTATCGTTTCTCTTTTATCTGCCTGATCACAGTATCTGCTGATTGATTATATTTTAATTCCACAATCATTGCTGGGCGATTCCCGGCATTTGCCCTTGGCAGAAAAACAAAATCAGCAAATCCTTTTCCGGCCGGCATTTCTCGAATAATAGTATAATATGCCGGTGCAGTAAAATACGCCATTGTAAGCACACAGCTTAAAGAGTTCTCATCGTTGTACTTTAATATAGAAGTATACGTATCATGTGCAAGCTCGATAAGTTCAGCTACTTTCTCAGTGTTACCACTAATCGTTGCCATAAGTAATGTATCACATTTGGAAATTGACGCAGCAACATCTTTCCATTCTCCTGTTTTTAACGCGGATTGAAACGCCTTAGCCACTTCATAATTTGGAATATAGGCACTTAAAATATCTGCATCATATCCAAGATATCCAAGATGAATGAGAGCAGTTAACGCATCATCTTTTGAATGAATTTCTGCCAGATCATTTTGGAAACATTCCGTATCCACCATGACTTTTCCACCGGATAGCATTGTAAGGACATCCTCTTTCAATCCTGAATAATTCATCATAATAAAGTTATTAATCGTGCCAAAAGCAGAGGTATTTCGCCAATAGGAATCAAAATCATGATATTTCATCGCCTGTGATACGGAATTTGGATTATACATGTGCATTCCATCGATCAGATATCCATTGTACCATTCTTTTTGTAGTTTCAAAATCCATATCATATCTTTTACATAAAGCCTTAACTTCTTCTTCGGTAAAGCCATAGTATTTCGTAATCGGTCTGGATTTTAACATAGTATATTCTTCAAAGTTGTTTAAAGCCGATTCATCCTTTATTTTCTTAATTGGCATGATACATGTGATATATCCAAGTGCTAAAAAGGATTTTGATTCTTCTGACTTAAACAAAGAATGGAGAAACTGTAAATATTGATGGATCAAATCCTGATCTGTACTGTTTCGTACCACACAATCCCATTCATCAATGATAATCACAAAAGGAATCCCTGTTTTTTTGTATATTTTCATGAGTACATAACTGATACGATCCCGTTCATCAAATTCTTCCGGGTAATCCATTTTCAATTCTTTAAAAATATCTTCTATTATCTTTTCTACAATATCCTTTTTATGAAAATCCCAAAAGGACGAAATATCCAAATGGATTACATTGTACTTATTTCTGTATTTTTCATAATCTGGATCTGATGCAATCTTTGTACCTTTAAACAATTTTGCAGAATCACTGCCAAGACTATAATAAGCATCAATCATCCCCGCAGCATGTGACTTTCCAAACCGTCTGGCATGACTGACAGCAATACAATTTTTAGGTGTTCCAATGGCTCTGTTCAAGTATTTTAGTAATTCTGTTTTATCCACATATATTTCATAATTTCTATCTTTGGTAAAACTCCCATTTCCTGGATTAAAAAATACCCATCGTACCCCCTCCTTTTACCTTACATTTCCCTTTAAAACTAAAATCCTTTCACAAGTTTCATTTTCCTATTACTACATTCAGTATATCGAGAATTTACAGACCGCACAAGCTTTCTTTTTCGCACATTTTGTAAAAAACAAAAGCGACCATCTGATGTAACAGTTGATCGCCTTTGTTTTATTGTGAAAAATATTTTATCAGATTTACATTCTGCTTTTTATTCAGAATGGTCCTCTATAAATTTTTCTAAACTCGGAATTGCTTCGATATCCCTTAATACCTTCTCTACTTCTGATTTTTCCCATTCCAGATCACTTATTTCTCATTTTTCAACAAAGAGAGACTTTTTAATCTAAGATGTGATTACATTTTTCGCTTGCATAATTGGTATTTTTCTGATAGAATATCAAATCGAAATAAAACGGTTATTTATATTGGAAACGCACATCCCCGGATGATAACGAACAACACGTAGCTCATTATCAAAAGGAGGATATTTTTATGCCAAAAACTAAATTTGAAGACGCAATTTACACAATTATCATGGCTACCATTATGGTCTACGGAATGATCGTATACAATGTAGCTCTGAATACCGGTGGTGTATCCGGTCAGACCTTTCTGCTGGCTACCCATGAAATGATCATTATGGTTCCGGTTGCCTTCGTCCTGGAATTTTTCATTGTCGGAAAAATTGCTCAGAAGCTCGCATTCACCGTAATGAAACCTACCGATCGTCCACAGTTCATCACCTATGCCATTTCTATCTGCATCTGCTGCATTATGTGTCCGATCATGAGCCTGGTTGCCACCATTCTCTTTAAAGACCAGCACACATTCGGCACCTGGATCCAGACCTGGGCCATGAACTTCCCGATGGCAATCTGCTGGCAGATGTTCTACTGCGGACCGCTGGTGAGATTGATCTTCAGAACGATTTTTCGCAAGACGTGACATCCTCCCCCACCTGTAGAGGTGGTGGCTTCCCAACCTCGGCAAGTTTGGTTCTCGTTCGATAGCACTACCGTGCTAAGCATATGCGAGCTATCCCCGTGTGTCCCACGGTTTGTTATATTACGTTAAGGTCATGCCTCTACCAGCCGCATTCCCTCATTTCTGATATTTACCGCCGCATTTACATCTCTGTCATGATGGGTTCCACACTGCGGACAATCCCACTCTCTTAACGCAAGATTTTTCGTTTTTGCATTTTTGTAACCACAAACAGAACAGGTCTGGCTGCTTGCAAAAAATCTACCCACCTTCACAAGCTTCTTACCCTGCTCCTCCAGTTTGTATCTCAAAAATGTTGTGAACATTCCCCAGCCGTTATCCGAAACAGATTTCCCAAAATTTAGCGACCGCGACATCGCTTTCATATCTAAATCTTCTATACATACGCAATCATAAGCATTGGCTATCTGCCTTGACTGCTTATGCAGGAAGTCTTTTCTTTGATTGGAAACCTTTTCATGAAGTTTTGCCACCTTAAGCCTCTGCTTATTACGATTGTTTGAACCTTTCTGCATTTTGGAAAGCTTACGTTGTTCTCTCGCTAATTTTTTCTCTGCGTTCCTGTAATACCCTGGATAGGCAGGTTCCTTACCGTTGCTGTCACGATATAATTCATGCATGGAATCGTGGATTCCCTCATTTCTGCCTAACTTTCTTCCTTGTTTCACTCCCTGTTCCATTCCCTGTTCTATTCCCTTTTCCATTCCCATTTTTCGAGTCTTTCCGCCACATCACACATACTATGCACTCCTCTCTCTTTCTGAAATATTGTTTGGTAGCGTTCATCCCCGGTCATTACCCGGAGCAATTTCAGTACTTCATCTATATGCTTGATTTCCGTTGGATCATCCGGGATATAATTCTTATGCTTTCTTTTTTGAACAAAGAAATTTGCCACGACTTTAAAATCACTGTGGAAGCGACTGATCTCTTCTTCTGTAAGCCATGCGATTTCAAATACTTTCATTTCATAATCATTGATATACTCTTCCAGTCCTTCCGGGATTTTCATCAACCCTTTGATATTCTTTTTGCCATACAAGTGATGATCCGTACCGAAGTACAATACAATTGTCATGACCGGCAGGATCTCTTTTCTATTCTCCAATAGCTGGCTGCGATATGCAGCACCATCATATCCGATAATACGGAACGGCATATATTTTTTCACATTGCTCTGGTTTTCGATCCCGCAGATCGCCAGTTCGACTTTTTTTCTTTCCAGTATTTTATGACATCCCTCTCCAGTTCATGGACTTTTCCATCTTCTGCTTTATATTGAGAGTGGACTTTTGCATTTTCCAGAGATTCCGGCAGAATCCGCTGTTCTCCTTTAAAAATCAGTCCGTTTATGATATCTGCAAATACATCATTATAATCTTCCAGTAGTTTCTCTGTAATATCTTTTTGTCCCATAGGCTGCTCCTTTGCTTTTTGTATGAATCCAGGCTAAATATACCTGAGACCCGGTGCACGCTTCTGGTCAGCTTTGCTGACATTTCCCTGCTACAAAACAGCCTTGGATACCGGGATTGTGAAACTCTTTGGCTAAGAAGCAATTTGCAAATATCGGTTGTCAAAAAGTTTTCTTAAGATATCACTTTTGTATTTTCAGCCGCTTTGTGCAGGTATGAAATTTTTTTGGATTTTCCTGCCGAACGGCAATGAAAGTCAGATAGAATTATATTTAAAACTATTTTGTGATTATTACTAACAGTATCTCTCCTGTATATTGCCGAACAAATTCAAAATATTTTTCTCTTTTATTTGATTCAGTGCCGTTTGTGCATTTTTATTCCATTTAAGTTCCACGATCAATGCCGGATAATCTTGTGCATATTCTTTCTTCGGAATAAATACAAAATCTGCAAATCCCCGTCTCGTCGGCAACTCTCTGATAGGTTTAAAATAATATTGAACAGCACTCAGATAAGCAATAAAAAGTACACTGCTCAAAGAATTTTCATCGTGATACTGTATTATAGATGCATATTCCATATGAATCTTTTCTATCTCTTCTGCAACCACGTCACATTCCATATCAAGCGTAGCATCCAGCAATTTTGCAGACGCTCTCTGAAAAGAAATAAGTTCGCTCCATTGCTTTCTTCTGGTTGCTTTTTCACAAGTTCCTGCCATCAAAATCCATATTGATCAATGACACAATCGATTCATATGTTCCTGTTTCTGACCAGTAACTTTGAAACTGGTTCCATGTCAGACTTTCAACTACAGCTTTCGGATTGTAAACTTGCTGTCCGTTCAATAAATATCCATTATACCATCGTTTCATCGCTTCAAAATTTCTATCTTTGTTTTACGATTCCTTTTCACTCTTTTTTTGATTTTAACATTGCCACACTTAAAGTGCAAGGAAAGCCAGGACGATCAAATATATAATCAGAAAAACAAGTATTAATTCCTCATTTTTTTCAGTCAATCTGGTGTTTTTGTTCCCTTTCTCGTCTCGTAACATCACTTATTATGCAGTATAATTCCCTTGTTTTCTTTTTATTCATATGTATACATTTATGCAGAAAGCGTTTATTTTTATGCATAAACACCATTATATGTGATGTTTTATTTAGAAAGCACCCATTTATTTCTCTTGCAATATTTCCTTTTTACTGCAAAATATACTTTGGATAGCCTGCATCTCCTTATATGCAGCGTATATCCGACGGTTTACAGGCTGTAAACAGCATTCCTGTAATAATTATATGTCTGTTTTGGGTCAGATATGAAGCTTTTTCTCAATACTCATATTCCCGAAAAACCTTGATTTTCCGGCATTTTTTGCAATATGAAATCGTTCCCACATTATTTCATTTTCTTATGTACAATATATTGGAAATTCATATTTAAGCCTCTAAAACGGACATTTTAACGGAAACTTGTAACCAGAAATCTGTTTCTTTTTACCGTAGCAGATTTCCTCTTTACTGTTTTTTCAAAGGAAGGTGTTACATATGAAATTAACAATGTTAGGAACCGGAAACGCACTTGTAACCGAATGTTACAATACCTGTTTTGTCCTGGAAGAAAATGAAAAATATTTTATGGTGGACGGCGGTGGCGGCAGCACCATTCTTCATCAGTTAAAACACGCCGGTTTTAACTGGATGGATATGCGTGAAATCTTTATCACCCACAAACACATCGACCATCTGACCGGTATCATCTGGATGATTCGCGTGATCTGCCAGAATATGAACAGTGGCAAATATGAAGGAGAAGTCACTATTTATGGTCACGCAGAGGTTATTTCCCTGCTCCATAACCTGGCCGAACAGCTCCTCCCAAAGAAACAGACTCGTTTTATCGGCGACAGGCTGCATCTGATCTGTGTTTCCGACGCTGAAACTCGCACTATCAACGACCGAAATGTGACCTTTTTCGATATCGGATCCACCAAAAGCAAAGCAATTTGGCTTTTCTATGGAACTGAGCAGTGGCAAAAAGCTCGTCTATTGCGGCGATGAGCCTTATAACGACTTTGAAAAGCCTTACGCAAAAAGGCTGCGAATGGCTCCTGCACGAAGCTTTCTGCCTCTACTCCGAAAGAGACCTTTTCAACCCTTACGAGAAGCACCATTCAACCGTAAAAAGACGCCTGTGAACTTGCCCAGAAGCTTCATGTTCCGAACCTTGTTCTCTATCACACAGAGGACAAAAACATCCATAACCGTAAAGAACTGTATTCAGCCGAAGGAGAATCTTATTTTTCCGGCAATCTTTACATTCCGAATGATCTTGAATCCATCGAAATTGTATGATTTTCAGCAATAACTATTGGTTTTTATCTGATTTTTTAATTTAAATATATAAGGATGCCCTGGCATTCTTGTTGCGGATACTAAATTTTATTGATAAATGAGGCAAATAATGAAAACAAAAACAAACTATTTAAACATCCTGAAAGAAACCTTTATTCTGACGGTTGCTGTTGCGATCATTGCCGCTGCAGTTTACTTTTTCTTGTTCCAAGTCATACCTCCGTCAGCAGTATTTCCGGACTTGGTATTGTACTGACAAACTTTATTCCGCTCCCTCTGTCTGCGATCAGCATGATCCTGAACATTACTCTCCTGATCATCGGATTTTTTACCTGTGGCAGGGAATTTGGGGTAAAGACCGTTTATACCAGCATTATGCTTCCATTCTTCCTCTGGCTCTTTGAAATGATCCTGCCAGATTTCGGCTCGATGACGAACAGCCAGGAGCTGGATGTGCTGTGTTATATTCTGGTAGTCAGTGTGGGACTGAGTATATTATTTAATCGCAATGCATCTTCCGGCGGATTGGATATTGTTGCAAAAATATTGAATAAATATGCACATATAGATTTAGGAAAAGCCATGTCTCTTTCCGGAATGTGTGTTGCACTTTCTGCCGCACTCGTCTACGATAAGAAGACCGTAGTGCTCAGTATCCTCGGAACTTATTTCAACGGTATGGTTCTTGACCACTTTATTTTCGACCATAACATCAAGCGTCGTGTCTGCATTATTACAAAAAAGAAGAAAAACTTCGTAATTTTATCATTCACGATCTGCACAGCGGAGCTACCATTTATGAATCCATCGGAGCCTACAACATGCAAAAGAGAAACGAGATCATTACCATCGTGGACAAATCTGAATATCAGAAACTTATGAACTATATTACAAAAGAAGATCCGCAGGCATTCGTTACCGTTTACAACGTATCCAGCATGCGATACCAGCCAAAACTGTAATTCGAAATTCCCTGTTTCAGGTCAGAAATGTTCGATTCTTTGAATGCCTGACCTCTGATTTCAAATGTCCTCTTTACTTTTTAATTTACCTATGCTATTATTTTTATTGGCATATGCCAATAAAAGGAGAAAAACTTATGCCAAAATGTAGAAAAAGAAGGATTTGCAGAGAACCTGATTATGTGATTTTTCAGTCTGAAAACGGACTGGACGATGTAACTACACTGACAGTAGACGAATACGAAGCCATACGGCAAATTGATATGGAAGGTCTAAGCCAGGAAGAATGTGCAAAAAAAGATGTGTGTTGCACGTACAACTGCACAGTTGATTTATAATTCCGCACGAAAAAAAATTGCCGAAAGCATTGTCCTTGGAAAATCCATCCGCATTGAGGGTGGAAATTACATTTATGTGATGGAAGTCCATGCTGTGAAAACTGCTGTAAATCCACGCAGCCAGTAAATTATATGCAGAAAAAGGGAGAAAACGTCATGAGAATTGCTGTAACATATGAAAACGGAGAAGTATTCCAGCATTTTGGAAGAACAGAAAATTTTAAAATTTATGAAGTGGAAAACAATAAAATCGTAAACAGCCAGGTAATGGGCTCAAATGGTATTGGACACGGTGCTCTTGCTGGACTTCTTTCCGGTAACCAGATCGATGTACTGATCTGCGGAGGCATCGGCGGCGGTGCTCAGGTAGCTCTCGCAAATGCCGGCATTACCTTATGTTCCGGTGCATCCGGAGACACAGACAAAGCAGTCGAAGCTTACCTGCGTGGCGAGCTGACCTCTGCCGGTGCTACATGCAGCCACCACAGTCACGAAGAAGGACACGCCTGTGGAAATCACGGCTGTGGTCACCACTGATCATTAACACCCAAGAATACCTCTGATTGATCGTAGAGGCAGAAGTCATCTCACATCCGGTATACAAAGAGAGCATATAAGCCAAAGCATTTTCTTTTTTAGCTTATATGCTCTTTTTATTTTTCTTCTGTGCACTTCCATAATCCGTCAAATCTATATCAGACAGAGCATTGCATTTCACCACCCTGACACAAATTTGTTATCAGTGTAGCATTTGTTTCAGTCAGCTGGCTGACCTGATCCGAATCGTGTTCTAAACCTCACGCGTATCCGTCCAAATTAGCTTATCCGAAATTATGTTTCACGTGAAACTAACACATATCATTCAAGTCGAACGCACGTGAGACTTGGTGCGTGATTCTGGTCAGCGAAAGCTGACATATTCTTCTCAGAATCACTGCACATTCTACACTTCTCTTTCCAGCATGTCTTTCTTTCCATAAACTTTTGTATACAGTGTATTGCGAATCATTCTGTACTCTTCTTCGTCAATTTTTCTCTCTGTGCTCATCAGAAAAAGCGGTGTCTCTTTACGCCCTTCACCCATGGATGGCTGAATGTATGGATAATCATTAAAGAAGAATCCATTTCTCTCGTAAAACCTGACTCTCCTTACTGCCATTTCTTCTGTCGGAGGTTCTACTTCCAGAATGATCATTTTTTCTGCGTCTTCTGTCAACGCTTTTAGCATCCTGCTTCCTACGCCTCCATTTCTCAATACCGGATTGACTGCGAAATGTTCCACGTAAATAAACGTTTCAAACTCCCATGCTGCAAGAAATGCTTTGATTTCCCGGAGCTCTGGATCTTTTTCTATCAAAATCTGATACTCTGGATTTTGAAACAGTTCCTTCTGTTTCTGATAATTTCTGTATTCGTCTTTCGGAAAACTTTCTTCCATCAATGTATACACCTGGTCAAAATCTTTTATTTCCATTTTTTCAACATATATTTTTTCTCCTTCGTTGTTAAAACAACCGATTTCTTTTCATTTTTCCATTATCTTTACAAACGTCACGTGCAGTACCAGGAAGACCTGCCTCAGTAGATACTTTTACTCACATGACAAACACAATACAAGCATTATACAAAAAGAGAATAACTTTTTTCAAATGATATTGAGATAAGAATACGAAGCAGGCATCGCCCGTACAGAGCATATCTCAATCGGAGATTGTACTCCCACTGAGAAAGACTTGTTATTACTCACCACTTGCAGAAGTAGGAGTCAGTCTTCTCGACTGAGATAAATAAAAGACAGTTTGCACTGTCATCTTAAAGGAGGATTTCATTTATGAATCAAACTATGTTTTGCTATCAGTGTCAGGAAACCGCAGGATGCACCGGATGTACCAGAGTCGGAGTCTGTGGAAAGAAACCAGATCTGGCCGCCATGCAGGATCTTCTAGTATTTGTAACAAAAAGGTCTGTCCGCAGTAACCACACAGCTTCGGGCAGAAGGCGTTGAGATCAGTACCGACATCAATCACCTGATCACCTTAAACCTTTTTGTCACAATAACAAATGCAAATTTTTGATAAAGATGCGATTGTTTCACGTATCCACACTTCGCTCGAAGTGAAAAGAAACCTTATCAAACAGCTCTCCACATCTTCTTCTCTTCCATCCGCAGCCCTCTGGGATGGCACTGAAGACAGTTTTGAAGAAAAAGCTGCAGAAGTAGGTGTATTGTCTACAAAAGACGAAGATATCCGTTCCCTGCGTGAGTTGATTACTTATGGATTAAAAGGATTATCTGCTTACTCCAAACACGCCAATGCCCTTCTGCACGATGATGAAAACGTGGATGCTTTTCTTCAGAAGGCTCTGGCTGCAACGCTTGATGATTCTTTAGGTGCAGAGGAACTGGTTGCCCTGGCTCTGGAAGTCGGCAAATATGGTGTGGATGGCATGGCTCTCCTCGACAAAGCCAACACAGAAACTTATGGTAATCCGGAAATTACCAAAGTCAATATCGGCGTCAGAAACAACCCTGCCATTCTCGTATCCGGTCATGATTTGAAAGACCTGGAAATGCTGCTGGAACAGACTCAGGGAACTGGCGTAGATGTCTATACACACTCCGAAATGCTTCCGGCACACTACTACCCGGCTTTTAAAAAATATCAAAACTTTGTGGGAAATTATGGGAATGCATGGTGGAAACAGAAAGAAGAATTTGAAGCTTTCCACGGTCCGATTCTGATGACGACAAACTGTATCGTGCCGCCAAAGGACAGCTATAAAGACCGTTTATACACAACCGGTGCAGCCGGATATCCTGGCTGTCAGCATATTGGAGATATTTCAGCAGAAAACGGCAGTGCTTCTGCTGTGAACAAAGATTTCACTGTGATCATCGAACACGCAAAAAATGTGCCCCACCTGCTCAGATTGAAGAAGGGGAAATTATCGGCGGATTTGCACATGCACAGGTACTTGCCCTTGCTGATCAGATTGTAGCTGCCGTAAAATCCGGTTCCATCAAAAAATTCGTAGTAATGGCAGGCTGTGACGGACGTGCAAAGAGCCGTAACTATTACAGCGACTTTGCGAAAGCTCTTCCAAAAGACACTGTCATCCTCACTGCCGGCTGTGCAAAATATAAATATAATAAACTGAATCTTGGAGATATCAACGGAATCCCTCGCGTTTTAGATGCCGGTCAGTGCAATGATTCTTACTCCCTGGCTGTGATCGCATTGAAATTAAAAGAAGTATTTGGGCTTGACGATATCAATGAACTGCCAATCATCTACAATATCGCATGGTACGAACAGAAAGCAGTTATTGTACTGCTCTCCCTCCTGTATCTTGGAGTGAAAAATATTCACCTCGGACCGACACTCCCTGCATTTCTCAGTCCAAATGTAGCAAAAGTACTTATGGAAAACTTCGGAATCGCCGGAATAGATACTGTAGAAAATGACATGAAACTTTTCTTTGAAAAATAATTTTTCGTTTCACGTGAAACACAGAGTACTTTAGAAATCAAATATTTTAATGTTTCACGTGAAACCACCTACACGGGAATACCGCTTTCAATCTCACACAAAATATCCGAAAGAATTCCAAAGGATAAAAATGCCAGAATAATTTGAAAATGATTATTCTGGCATTTTTATCAATTCAAGTCGAATTCATATGCGACCTGGCATACTATGCACTCAAGCTTAACCCCGCAAACAAATCTCCCATGCAAAACTGCAGTGGCTCCGCTGAAATTGCAAGTTCTTTCTCGTAGTTACGAATCTGGTAATCTGGATCAGATTCCAGCATCTCAATTAATTTTGCGGTATTGATTGCATCATCCAAACCATCGTGTAACCTGCCGCAAGGCTGCATATCGCAAAGCATCAGAGCTTCACTTAAAGAGATTGCCCTGGAAAATCCGCTTCGTTTTACAAATGCATCCTGATAATCAATCCAACGCTTTGGCTGCATGAAATTTTGGATTTACTCATCTTCTATCTGTTTACTTTTTATTTCCCTTCTCAGTTGAGCAAAGTCACACTCACTCCACGCAAAAATTTTATACTCCCTGTCTCCAAGCCAATTCGTCAGATGTTTCAGGGCTTCCTCAAGTAATGGTGCATTTTTATCTGAACATTCTGAATACCTGTCAAATTGCTGATATAGTGATCCAATACTCCATATTCCGGATGCACATACTGTCTTAATGTCGCAATCTGCCTGAAATCTTCATTCAATAAAGCTGTCCCAATTTCAATGATCTCTGTTGCATATTTATACATTTTGTTTCGATACATTTTTGGTACTTTGCACATTTCCAGATCAATCACTACATAGTTCATATGAATGCCCTCCATCGAAATAGTTTTTTGCTTTTTATCTTTTGCTATCATGATTTTACATGATTCAGCCGCTCTTTCTGTATTTCTAATGGTATTGTCGAAACAACCTTTCACTCTCCTCTTTCATCTGCTCAACCACTTGTGGCGGCGAAAGAATTTCTATGCTGTCCCCGAGAGAAAACACCCAGCCTAAAAACTGTCTGCTGACATATACGCAGACCGGAACGATAAATGACCTTTATCCTCAGGAATAATCATCACATCTTTTCCAAAACGATCAATCATCACTCCCACCAACGTATCTCTAATTTTTAATTTTACTAGCTGTTCTTTTCCCCCATACATTCCAAAACTCTTTTTTTGCATAATCAGCCATGTCAAGCTGCTGAAAATGCTGTTCACCTTCCCTCTTTTCTTCTGACACCTGGATATGTAGCATCTTATCCACCCGATAATGCTTTATTTTTTCTGCTTCAGAATCATAACCTATGAGATAATAGTTTTGTCCTTCCCACGAAAGCCCCCACGGACTGATATGATAATACTTTCCGCCATGTCGCAATTTCATTTCTTTCTTTTCCGTCCATTGAAAATATTGAAACTTAATTTTTCGATTTTCAGATATTGCATTGTGAATAGCATCTACCGTATAGTAGATACTTTCATTCATCGTTTTAATTCTCCCGGAAACATAAACCTGTCTTTGCAGTGTCATTGCCTCATATTTGCTGACCATTTTCTCTATTTTCTTAATCAGTGCATTGCTTTTTCTCTCTGTAATAAATTTCGATGACTGAATTGCATCTACCAGAAGTTTCAGTTCTGCAAGTTCAAAAGGGCGATTTACAACATGGTACTGATAATATTTTCCTGTCTTTTCCCCCTGAACTTCTATGCCCATCTGTTCCAGATCTTTCAGATCACTGTAAATACTTTTTCTTTCTGCTGTTATTCCATATTTTTTCAGCTCAACCATAATTTCCGGCATTGTCATATAATGGCTGTCATCTGTATTCTCCTGCATAATCTGTGCAAGTCTGTACAATTTAAACTTTTGATTTGCACCTTTAGGCATATACCTTTCTCCCTTTTTCATTGTTGAAATCAGTATAACATATAGAGTGAAAACGTTGTGAAACTCTTTTAATTCTGTTTAACCGGCTCTTCGCTTTTCTCGATTTCTTTATTTTGCTGCTGATACTCCAACAGACTTTTTTACAGATTTTGCAGATAACACCTGCATTTGTCAGCATAACAACTTTCGCTGTTGCTTTCTTTCCAATCTTATCATATAAACGACCTGCACTCATACTTTCTCCGATTACTGTATATGTACTGTTTGCCACATAACCAATCAATCCAAGTCCTTCTTTTTTTTTACCATAATTGCTTCTTTATCATATTTATTATCCGGTTCCTTTTCCAGATATAATTTCATACCCTTTTCCAGAAAATCCATTCCATAATGATACTTCGTACCCGTCAACGTAAAATAGACTTTTTTGATTTTTTTCTCATTCTCCATTCCCCATACCTTCCTTTCCACGTCTTCTATACTTCATTATACAGTACAACATGTCCAATAAAAAGTACAGTTGTTTTTTCTCTTTGTCTTCTCTTTTCTATAAAACAACCACATTTTGCGTTTCACATCGCTATGTTTCACGTGAAACTAAATATATAAAAAAGCACAGTGACGATATTCAAGTCGAACGCACGTGAGACTTGGCACGCGATTCTGGTCAGCTTTGCTGACATTTACCTAACAGAATCGCTGTGCATTCTACACTTCGTTCCGGTCGGCACAAAACCATTGTCCACTGGACAATGTGTGCCCTCGCGGAGCGTTTATCTTAGTCGGAGATTGAACTCTCACTAAGACAAATTTGTTGCTCGCCACTTTATAGAAGTGGGAGTCTTCTTCGACTAAGATAAATTTCCATCACTGTGCTTCTGTCCCTTTCATCTCAGCTTTTATACCTCGGCAAGAAAGAGCTTTCCGCTTCAGCAATCCCCGGCAAGCCAGGAGTTTTTGGAAATGTGCAAAATGAACGAATTCCCCAAGAAGGCACTTTTACGTGCCCTTCGGGGAATTCGTTCATTTACACATTAAGAAAACCTCCGCCGCAATTTTTAAATCAAAATCCCTTCGAGATGATCCATCTCATGCTGACAGATCTGTGCCGGCCATCCGCTGAGTTTCATCTTCTGCTTTTTCCAGTCCATATCATAGTACTCTACTTCTATGTTTTCGTATCGTGTTGTTTTTCTCACACCTGTAAGCGAAAGACATCCTTCTTCTGTTTCATATGGAGTATCTTTTCGCAGCATTACCGGATTAAACATCACAACATCAACCAGCCCTATATTTACAATGATCACTCTCTTTTTGATTCCGATCATATTTGCTGCCATTCCCACGCAGCCGGCACGGTTGACTTCCAGTGTATCCTGAAGATCTTTCCCTACAGAAATATCCGACTTTGTTGCCGGCTCGGATTTCTGTCCCAGAAAGAAAATATCTTTTACGATTGTTCTGACCATTTTTTATCCATCCTTTTTCGTAATAACCGCTTATAATATTCTTTTACTGTTATATACAAAAAATCCGGCTAAGTTCTTTCGTTAAACTCTTTTCTCAACCGGATTTTTTCACGTGAACCATGTTTTTACAGTCCATTTTTATACATATCATTTATCACTGCCTGTGCGTGCTCCAGTTCCTTCTTTTGTATGATTGCTTCCCTGTCACTCAGAATTGCCAGCATTTCATCTACTAAATCTTCAATCCTTGGATTTGTCACGCGGTACAGATAACCTAACATCCTGGTCGCCGTATAGTCTGTGTTCATATTTTTGTAGGCTATCTCCACACAAAGTTCTTTGGGGTAACCTTTGCTTAATAATACTTTGTAAAGCTGTTTCGTCTGCTCCGATGCCCTGCCGAGATATGTTTCCAGTTCTTTTTTCAGATACTCGTATCTCTGCCTTTTCTCTTCTTTCTGGAAATGTACCTCGCGGAACTGCTCCGGATTCTCTCTGTAATCAAGAATTTCATCGCCAAACTGTTCGCTTGTCAGATCAAAGCAACAATCCCCCACCACATTATAACAATGATAATTTCCGCCCGGTCTGAGAATCCCATACACTTTTCCGCCAAAGATATCCTGTGCCAGAAATGCCGTAATAGAACATTGTCCTAATGTTTGATTCTCTTTGCTCCATCTTTCCCTCATTCTCGGTGCACAGGTATCCGCACACCAAATTTCTGATAATATATCATATAATCTTTTGGATTTTTTATTTTTTCATATGTTTTTGAAGTTGCCGGAACATCTGCCTGTTCCCAGCCGTAAAACTGATATTTCTTCATGTCCCTTTCCCATCCAACTCAATTTTGCTGTATATTTATGCAATATTTCCATCCATAACACACCCCACAACACCTGCATACACTATATCTCTCATAACCGATTCCTGAACTCCCACGTTTGCTTTTTTGCAGAGCTTTTCCAAAACTATTTTAAAAATCATACCGTACTACCGCACAGTTTTTCACTCCGAAAGCAGCGTATTCTTCGTTTGTCATATCGTAGAAATAGGACTGCACCACTCTCGCAATTCCATTGTGTGCCACAAGAATATAGGTTTTTTCGTCCGATTCCTGTTTGATCTCATCCAGCAGATTATAGATCCGCTGTGCCAGATGCAGAGTAGATTCTCCTCCTTCGTGGCTGCACGCGAAACATTCTTTTGCTTTTCTTAAATGCTTCGCCGTTTCTTGCGGTAGCTTCCCACTTTCCAAAACGCTGTTCTGTCAGACGCGGCTCGACTCTTGCCGGTATTCCGGTGATCTCCGAAATATGTCTGGCAGTATCCGCCGCTCTGATCAGCGGAGAATATAAAATCTCATCTGCCTTAATGCCTTCTGCCAGAATCTTTCTTCCGGTTTCGATCGCCTGCTGATGTCCGAATTCTGTCAGTGCAATGTCGGTCGCACCGCAGATTTTATTTTCCACATTCCAGATGGTCTGTCCATGTCGTACAAAATAAAAATGTCCCATATCTCAGATATTATGCCCTTTCTGTTTCTATATTGCTTTTTTATTTCTTCAGCTTGTCTCTGTACAGAGATGCATTTTCATGTTCTTTTGCTCTCTCTTCTATGATATTGTTTTTATTTCTCCAGATACTTTTGCAGCACTGCTGTCAGTACCTTCATATCGACCGGTTTTGCGACGTGGTCATTCATACCGGCTTCCATTGCTTTCTTTCTGTCTTCTGCAAATGCATTTGCTGTCAGGGCGATGATCGGTATGCTCTGTGCATCCGGCCTTGACAGACCGCGGATTCTGCGAGTTGCCGTGTAACCGTCCATGATCGGCATCATAACGTCCATAAGAATGCAGTCATATTCATCCCAGTCGGATTCTTTAAATTCCTCTACAACCTGTTTTCCGTTTTCCACAAGCACCGTGTCCGCTCCCATATCATCCAGCAGGAATATCAGAATTTCTGCATTTAAGGTATTATCTTCTGCTGCCAGGATCTTTTTCCCAGCCAGACTGAAGTCCTGCTGGTTTGCCGCCACTTTTTCTTCCCGGTATTCTTTATCTGTTTTAAATGTCAACGTCCAGGTAAAGGTAGTTCCGACTCCTTTTTGCTCTCGACCCGGATTTCGCCGCCCATCTAATCTACGATCCGCTTCACGATAGAAAGTTCAAGTCCGGTTTCCCTAAACTCACTGCGGTCTTTTCCGTATTCCTGCGAGAATGGATCAAACATATTTTTTGAAAATCATCACTCATGCCGATTCCGGTATCTTTTACCATAAATCTGCAGGTCACGTAATCTTCTGTCTGATTTACGACTTCCGGCGATGCTATGATCTTTCCGTTTGGCTTATTGTATTTGATCGCATTGCTGATGATATTCATGGCGATCTGGCGGATATGCAGTTCACTTGTCAGAACCCGCGGCGGGTTAAAGTTTTCAAGCCCCGGCGTTTCCAGTTCGATCCCATGTTCTGCCGCTCTTGTCTCCATGATATCCCTACAGTTTTCCAGCATTTCCCGCAGATACACGGATTCTTCCGCAAAATACATTTCCCCGAATCCAGTTTGCTCATATCCAGAACATCATTGATCAGCGACAGCAGATACTCCGACGCCACGCGGATCTTTTTATGATATTTTCTTACCGCCTCCGGATTGTCCAGACATTTATCCGAAATATCCAGCATACCGATGATACCATTCATCGGCGTGCGGATATCGTGGGACATTCTGGTCAGAAATTCGCTTTTCGCCTGATTCGCCATTTCCAGTTCCATATTCTTTTTATGCATTCGTTTCGCGTGAAACATCATGGAACATGCAACCACAATAAATGCAGTCAGTCCGGAAAACAGCAGCATCGTCTGGATCGGATGCATCCGTACATAGCCTCGCAGCGATGTTTTATACAAGTGCATATTTCCTTCTTCCAGAAATGTTGTTTTCTGCAGATCCGACAGGCTGTAAATATAGTCATTCACAAGCCTTATAAACTGCAGATTGCTTTCTCTTGCGATCGCAATACAGATATTCTGTGCACTTCCCGAGATCAGGCCGGTAACCAGTGTGCTGTAAGTATCATACATATAATATTCCAGGGCTGAACGGTCTCCGACTGCATAATCTGCTCTTCCGTTTGTGACCGCTTCCATGCACTGTACGATATTATCACATTTTATCACTTCCTGAAATTCCGTTGTATCTACCAGGCTTTCCATTCCTTTTTCAATCGCAACCGTTTTGTGGCTGCTGTTCTCCGAACGATGCAGATAAGCCAGATTGGACTCCATAATAGACTTGCTTCGCACAAATCCAAGACGTGCACAGTATTCTGAATCAAAAGAAAGACCGATCATCAGGTCATAAGATTCTTCTTTTAATTTCTGTTCAGCCTCATCGCGGCTCTGGCAGAATGTATAATTGATCGAAACTCCGGTCTCTTCTGCAAAACTATTCAGGATTTCCACCATCATTCCTGCCGGTTTTCCCTCTTTCTGATAAACATAAGGAGCATCTCGCTCCACACACAGCACTTCCAGCGTCTCCATCGATTTCAGACAGTCTTTCTGCTGCTCTGTCGGTGCGACAACATATCTTGTATTGCGGAAATATTTATCAAACAGTACATCCGGAAGGCTCGGCTGCACCTGCTTGATGATGCTGATCGCCTCATCCACTTCTTTCAGCAGATCCTCGTCCTCAGATGCAAAATAATACGGCCTTGGTGCAAATCTCTCTATAATCCTGGTTCCGGAAATCGGATCAAGAGAAACATTTGAGATCACTTCCTGATTTCTTGTTTTTGCCTGTTCCCACAGTCCTACTTTCAGCGGCACAACAGAAGCAGCGTTATCCTCACGCAGATTTCCGGTTTCCAGTGCACAGAGAGCGTTGTATAAACCGTGCCGTAATCCTGTTCCGGAAAATTATAAATCTCTTCTGTATATTCATTCTTTAGGAGCGGTCCCAGCAGATCCACCTTGCCGGCTTCCAGATCATTTAATGCATTTCGATTATACTCCCTTTAAAGCAAAAAAGCCATTTTTTTCAACGAAACGCAGCAAGAAAGACAAAAAAGAATCCCCGTCAATGACGAGGATATCTTCAATGCTTGTATTCAGCAATCTGCTCAGGATCACGAAGTTGTCCAGGCTTGGAAGCGACTTGCCTGACAGCCATTTGTATACCACCTGCGGCGTTTCAAATCCCATCGCCCCTGGATATCTTTTACCTTGTATCCGTGATCCTGCAACAACTGTTTGATTCTTTTTCCGGTTTCTTCCTGCTTAATCGACAAACAAATTGGATTCATACACTGCCTCCTTTTCAGACATCCGGCATCTGCCCGCTATTTTCCAATACTTTTTCTCAGGATCCGATACACGATCCCCAGCTCTGCCAGATACAAAAGATTATTTTCCAGAGTTCCTGTAAAAACGGAAGGTTATTTCCCCAGAAATAATTTCCATCCGGAAATGCCATTTCTGCCACAAAATAGGTTCCTGCGAGAGCAAAATGTACAAAAGCGGTAATGGAAATCACTTCATCACAGACATTACCTTTTTTATTTGCATATCTCCATGCTCTCCAGATAAACCAGATAATACTCAGGACTGCTGCCACAACCAGACAGTATCCGATCAGTCCGAATTTTTCCCAGATCAGGATATTCGGCAGTGATCCACGCTCCGCCATCCACTTCAGGAAATAGCTCCCGTTCGCTTTGTTGTATTTCAGGATTGACAGTTCATGATGGAAGCTGCACACAAATCCTGCCGTGGCAAAGAGCACCGCCCGGACTTTCCGGACCAGCGGAGCTGTATAAACAGTCAACGTAAAACAGCCACTGTTATACACACAACTCTTACCACAAATCCGGAAAACAGATAAGAGAACATCATCACCAGGATCATAGCCCCGGTAATGATACACGGAAAATGCTTTCCCAAAAGCCTTCATCCGGCTTTGTCGGACTCTTTTTCTTCATCCTTCTTGCTCTTCTTCCGGTTAAACTTTTTTCCCTCTCTTTCTGTTCTCTTTCTTTTCGAAACAGTGCCCGGTTTCTTCTTTCAAATGCCGCCAGCACAAATGCTGTCAGAAGCATCAGTACAAGTTCAACCGTGCTTTCTGCCCTGTGGTCATTCAGAAACAGATTTCTCAGTGTTGCCTCGAATTCTTTTTTCGATCATCGGTTTTCTCTGGAAAAGATGCACCACAGAAAACACAAGATACAGCGGCGGTGCACATCTGAAAAAAATACGGTAACCGACGATCCCGATGATCAGTGCCACAACCAGACCGGCGATCACGGATATCATCCACCAGACTTCTTTCCCATCAAAAATCTCATTGTCATATCTCCAGAATGTAGCATAACCGATCATGGTCAAAGTTGCAAGACATAACAGTAAATCCTGTCTTCTCCATACTCTTTTGCAGAACTGTTCTGTTTTTCTGTAAACCCATACAAAAAACCATTTAATGATCAGAAAAATTTTCTTTATACTATTTATCACGACTCTTACCTTTCTGTTCATCGAAAACAGGTTCCTCTCTGAAGAACATTCCTTTGTGCAGATGTGAATTCTTATAACCGTTTGCGAACATATCGTATTCTGCTGTTCCGATCAATGTCTCCAGCATTGCAGCCGCTCCTCTGGCTCCCATATCGTGTTCTTCCATACGATCCAGAATCTCCTCCACAAGATCCTCATCGTAAGTCAACGTTTTTCCGTTCCTTTTGAACCACTTCTGTTTCTTACCAAATACTCCATGTTCCTTATCCACCAGAATCTGACGCAGCTGAGCTCTTGACAGCCGGTCCATATGTACAATGTAAGGCACCCTTCCGAGAAACTGCTTTGAAACACCGATCTCTTCCAGTTCTTCCCGAAGATCATATCCGGTCATGCTGTTCTCTTTCTCCTTTGCGGATGCATTTACTGCAAAACCAATACCGTGTTCTTCCCGCTTTTTCTTTCTGCTGTTTTCAAGCTCCTCAAAAGCACCTGCCATGATGAACAGGATTTTACTGGTATCGACATTTCCATAGTTCTGGGTTCCGGCAATCGCAGTCAGCAGCTGAGCTGTCACAATGGCATTGCAGTCTTCACCATTACTGTCTGTGTTTGACATACCGATGATCTTATCCATTTCGTCAAGAAAAATAATTCCCAGCGGCATCTGTAAGCCATTCTCACCTTTCTTCATCTTTTGTCTTGCCATTCTTTCATATTTTGAGAAAACATTGGAAATGTCATCCCCGCTGAAGCCATTCGGTGTCATATCAGAGGCACAATAATTAAAAAAGCACAGATCTTTCAATTCCGGCATTTCCTCAAGCAGCTGAAACATAAAGGTCTTTCCGGAACCGGTAGGTCCTTCCAGAAGGATCGGATTTCGATCCTTTCCTTCACTAATAACAAATTTATGCACGCTCATTGCCACGATCTTTTTAGCCTCTTCCTGACCACGCATACCACTGCTGTCAAAATGTTCTTTCACTTTCACTGCCAGTGGAATATTGTCTGCCGGACTCTCTTTTAAGCTTTTTTTCCTTTCAGAAAGCTCAATAAGCTTATCTTTTCTGGCTTTGTTCACTGCTCTCCAGGCCATTTCGGTACGTCTTTTGTATTCCGCCCTCTGCAATGGTCTTTCCTGCATATTAAAAATGCGGTACATCGTCATTGCAATACAAAGCAGTTCATCACAGCATTCTCTTAGACGTTTTTCATACAATGTATCGATCATGTCAATTACCTGTGGATTCAATCCTTCACACTCTTTCAAATGCTGGAACTTTCCGTTTTCGATCAGTTTTTTACTTCCTGCAAGTAACGACAGGTTGTTTTGTCTGCCTCATCCAGAAAGCTCATATACCGAAAAAGCAGTACTGCCACCTCATCTGAAATGGCAGTTCTCGCAAAGAACTCCGCCGGCATTTTATCTGCAAGTGATGCTCTTCCGCTTTCATAAGCTTCCTTGTACTGTTTCCGGAATTCTTCCCCTGACACCTTAAAAATCTTTTCTGACATATGACTTCCCGCCTTTCCGTTTCTACCCTGTTCGTGTTATTCTTTTCAGTGACTTCCCGGAGCTGCGTCATCAGAAAGCCACCGATCTGAAAGAAAATATGTTTTATTCTCTTTCCATCTTCTATTATAATTTATAAATAACATTTCGAAAAAAGGGGAGTTTTCTGGGCGTTTTTCTGTTATTTTGTTTTCTGCAAGTGTATCACAAAATCTGTTATTTTAAAATCATAGCTTCCTTTTTTCTTTTTCTCATATACCGCACTTGTCGAAAAATACCTCGACTTTGACACCGCCGGAAGTCTGACGCTCCTCCCCGCCGCCGGGACATAACCCAGCTTATCCATGATAAACTTGGCGATCCTTCCGACATTCTGGCGAGACAGTGCATTTGGATCATTTTTCGTTGCCGTCACCGGGAAACTGGAATTTTCATCAAATTTCTCTTCCAGCTCCCGTGCAATTAAGGTAAGCACCGGCAGTCCCATGTCCGATGCAAGTTTCATTCTGTAGATCATATCCGCCCGGAACATATAATCCGCAATCTGATCTACTCCGGTCTTTTCTCCGTTTTTATCGAGCATGTGTGTTTTGAATAAAAATTCATCTTTCATTTCCATATGCAGCCTGCTTTCATTTGATTTTTTCATCTGATCCGTTTTACTTCACATATATATACAGTTGATTTAATCAATATATCATATATGCTTAATAAATTCAAGTATATGCCTGTTCCCGTGAAACAAAAGATCCTCAAAAATCAACTGACTGGGGAGGCGTTGCAAATGTAACGGTCAGCGGCAACGCATAAACTTTGGCTCAAAAGGAGCCTGAAGCAAATAGCTTCAGGCTCCTTTTTATACACATTTTACCCTTGCAAGTATATCCCATTGCCCTGCATGCGGCAGGGATTCCCTTTAAATTTCACTGAGATTATTTTGTTGTTTTTCTTCTGATCCAGGCTCCAAGCAGAATCATCCATGCTCCGAGAAATGCCAGGATATTTCCGAAAACATTCGCACTGTCCGCCGTATTTGCGGCCTTTACAGTGCTGCCCGCAGTTGTCGCTGAAGTTCCGGAAGCAGTAGTTGTGATGCCTGACTTCTGACTGCCATTTCCATTGTTATTTTGCGGATTGTTCTGGTTGTTGTTATTATTGTTTTTGTTATTGTTTTTATTGTTGTTGTTCTTGTTATTGTCTTTATTACCGTTCTGCTTATTATTATCTTTCTTTGTGTTATCATCCGTTTCTGGTTCCTGATCATTTCCGCCTCCATTATCAGGCTTATCTGTCTCCTGATATACCAACGCATAATCGGCATAATCTTCTGCTTCAAAGGTAATGGTTTTTGCTTTTGCATCATAAGTGCCGTTTAATGCTTCCACATTTCCATTCTTGCTGCACAGAATAAAATAAGTACGGTCTTTCTTACTGTTCTGATTCTGAAGACTTTCCGGAATCTGTAGGGTAAGCTTTATTTTACCGTTCTGCGAAATCACAGTTCCCTGATCTGTCGTACCGTTTTCGGTCATATACTTTTTCAGACTGAGTTTAAAGCAGGTTCCCGGTGTATAACCTTTTTCTGCTGCTTTTTTTCTGTATCTGCGTTCTGGATTCTTCACCAAGCGAAGATTCATTCTGAATGTGAAGCAGCAGTTCCATCGATGCCCCGTTTGCTGTCCGTGTCAGCTCATCTGCTGTAATATCACCGGCATCCACCAGTTTCTCAATGAATTCTGCCTCGCTTGTTACAAGTGCTGCTTGTGCTGTGTCCTTGTCCTGTTCAATCTTCACAGAAAAAGTACCATGCCCTATCTGTACTTTACCGTCTTTATCTTTTGTGATCTGGCTCATTTTCACCGGTGCAACTACATAAGTCCATTCTCTGCTTCCGGTGAAATTTGTTCCTTCTTTTGCTGTGATCGTCATCGTATAGACACCGGCTTCTGCTGCCTGATTTCCGGTCACTTCATAATCATCCTTTGGAACTTCCAGATTTCCTGCCGTCACTTTTGAGATTTCCTGTGTCTGCTGCTGTCCGGTATATTTCAATGCATCTGCCAGTTTTACATCTGCATCTGCGATTGATTTTGCCGCAATCTTGATATGCAGAACTTCCAAACCGATCAGATCATTATGATTGCTGTCACCTGCAATTTTATAAGATACAGCATAGGTTCCTGCATGTACTGCGGACGGGATTTTTCTGTCCACTCGCCATCGCCCAGTTTGTAGAGCAAAGTGCCACTCTTTGCAGAACCGGCCGTGATCAGTTCCTGTTCTTTTCCGTCATACACCAGATCTGTTTTTGCCTGCGGCATGCCAGTCAGTTCAAAATCTGCTTTCCGAATGACAAAAGTAACGGTTGTCTCTGCCGGAAGCTTATAATTTGCATTATCAATCGCAGCTGCCTGGGCTGTATAAGTGCCTGCCTCCGTCTGTCCTCCGGTTACTGTAATATTACAGGTATCACCTTCTGCCAGACCTTTTGCGGCTGCTGTCGGTAATTTTTCCGTTCCATCATAAATAACTTCGGTATTCGTCCATTCTATTCCGATTTCTTTCTGAGAAACATTTACATCAAAATGTTGTTCTTCTGTCTCTCCGTGTCCTTCTCCTCTTACCGCTTTATAATATACTGTATATGTTCCGGCATTGACGGCAATCGGCACTTCCTCTTTCCATTCACCGTCATTTACCTTGTACATGATCTTGCCTTCCAGAGTTTCTCCTGGTGCTGCCAGTTTCTGTGCTTTTCCGTTATATTTCAAACCAGTTATGGCAGTCGGTGCAGTCACCGCAGCATGGTCCACCGTTAACTCATATTCTGCACTTGCGACCTTATAAAGATCTGTCTGTGCGGCATGGATGAGGATTTTGACCTTTCCAGGCTTCTTTGCGGTAATTTCTCCCGTTGCAGCATCTACGGATGCAATATCCGGATCACTGCTTTCATAGGAAACCGTACCCTGTGCCTGCACCGGGCGTGCAGCAAGCTTCTCTGTGCAATACGCACTACGTGCACTGCAGTCTGTCGTGATCGTCTGTTCCATACGCTCTACGGCCGGATAACGCAATGTAAACGTAAAGGTTTCACCGTCTGCACTGAGTCCCTGTCCGTCTTTTACCAAAATCTCTGCATCCTTATTCAGGTTTGTATCCGAATCCGTGTCCGGATAGGTGTCCAGATCTTTCCAGGAATACACTTTGATATCCTGTGCACGGAAAGTCTCATCAAAATGTTTGCTCTCGACGCCCGTTCCGTCGCTGCTCCAGACCTTCAACGTGATCGTCAGTTCCGGTACATCACCGGCTGCCCATTTTGATCCTGCCGCATGACTGTATCCGCTCCATACTGCTGTTTTTACAGAACAGTCCTCATTTCGCATTGTTGCATAAGAATCTTCTACTGCCTCACCGATAAACGGCTCATTGGCAATCAGCAGTTTCCCGCCGGATGTCACACGCTGCGTAATGGTAATATATGTGCCATTGTACTGTTTTGAAACTTTCATCTGGAACTTATCATTCTGAGTGTCTGCCAGTTTAAGTTTTGACAGAATCGTATCTTTATTATTCTCGCTGATTTCCAGTACTTTCTTTCCTTTTACCGGCTCGGTCTGTATCGTGATCGGATTGGTGATTGTCGCTGTTCCATCAATGCGGCTGATCCTGTTTTTCTCCGGAATCAGGATATTTTTACCGTCAGCAATGAATTTTTCTGTCTGAAATTTGCCAGAAAATGTAACATTTTTAAATTCCAGATTCTGTGATGCTGTCAGTCTCCCGCTTAAGTTGGAATCTTCCACCTGAACATTCGCAATATTCTGATCGGTAGACTGAATACTTCCGCTGCTGTTTTTTATGGTCAGTGTTTCGTTTGTCCCGTATCCCGTTGCCGTCAGATTTGAAAGATTCACGGAATCCAGTGTCACACGAAGATTATCGGCATTCAGAGCCAATGTCGGTGCAAACGAATACTGTTTAGCATCCTCACTTTTTATCGTCACATTTTTATCGATCACCGTATAACTGCTGTAATCACCGAGCAGTACGATCGTTCCGTTTTCTGTGAGATTGTTCATTGCACCGGTTATGGTTTTCATGGAAGTTTCTTTTGTATCACCCAGATTGTTGTTATTTCCATTTGCAGGATCTACATAAATGACATCATACTGCTTTTTCTGAACAGTTCCCCTAGCATCCAAACTGCCCGGATAACTGTTGGTACTGGTCCGCATAATATATGGTTTTTTCGGGGACACCGTCAGTTTCAATGTTCCGGATTTCGTCAGCATCGGACTGGACGCACCATTATAAATATCATAACTTCCATTGTTCCATTTATAAGTAAATGCTTTGGAAAGGTCTACGCCATCTATGATATTGGTGAAAATCGGTGTGATCGTATCTCCTGTCTGCATAGAATCCGGCAGACTGACTGTCGGTGTTACAGACAAATCCTTCAGAAGATTGATCCGATAGCCTGTGCCGGTAATCATAGCATCCTGTACGGCTCCATAGCTGATATAAGTTTGTTCTGTTGTCTGAGAAAACGTTCCGCTTCCTTTTACCGATGCTGTAAAGAAACATTCGCCCCTTGCAGACGTTACCTGAATGTCACCCTGATTGGTGATCGTACCGGCTACCACCGCTTTTGACATAAAATCAAATGGGCTGATCTGGAAAACCGCTCCGTTCTCAATCAGCATGTCCGTTATACGGAACGTATCCTGATAAGCACTCCATTTGAAAACAGCCCCATTCTTAATGACAATCTTCTTATCTGTTTCCACTTCATATGTATAAGTAAAACTTCCTTCAATGTTGATTGTCTGAACTGCATCATTTTTCAGAGCTGCCCTCAGCTCATTTTGCGTCGTAACGCTTATCTCCGCCGCATTTTGCAGTGCAATACCCTGTTTCTTATTTGCAGAAGCTGCTGCCTTGTTTTTCGCTTTCTGCTTTGCTGCTTCGTTTTTTCTTCTGTGTTTCTGTTTCTTTTTGTATTTTAGTTTCTTTTTGTACTTCCGTTACTTTTTGTGTTTCAGTTCCTTTGCTTACTGTTTCTTTCTTCGTTTCTGAAATTTCAGATTCCTTATTTTTCTGTGTGCCTGAAGTTTCGGATGCTTTGTTTTTTGTCTGTATTTGCTGTTTCAGGTTCTTTAATTTTTTCCTGTCTCTGCTGCTGCAGTTTCTTTCGTCTGTTTTGTTTCTGTTGTCTCGGATTCCTTATTTTTCTTCGTCTCTGTTGTCTCAGATTCTTTTGCTTTCTTTATTTCCGTCTCTTTACTTTTCTCTGATTTTACTGTTTCGGATTCTTTCTCTTTTTTTGCTCCCGGTATTTCTGTTTCTTTAGTTTTCTCTGTATTTACCGCTTCAGATTCTTTGCTCTTCTTTGTCTCTGTCTTTTCCGATTCTTTGCTTTTTATTTGCTATATGGTTTGCTGTTTCGGTTACTGCTGCCTTTGTCAACATCGGTGTCGGTGTTGTTCCAAGCAACAGACACGCCGTAACTCCCATACTCATTATCTTCAACATTCGTTTTTTCATATCTTTTTCGCCCCTTTGCCAGCTTATCGTAAAATCTGCATTCTCTGACTTTATTATAGCATACATGATTTTTATATGGAACTAGCCAAACGGTTAGTATTTCAGTATAAAATGCCAGTATTGATGATAACGTTCACGGCGGATGTACTTACCGGTCTCTTTATCCTTTTCATCCTCATCCAGGTCTTTGACTGCACTGACTGTCAGATAACCATCTTTCAGCTCTGCCCTAACTTCCTCTTTCTTGAATCCCGACAGCATCAACATAAGTCATTTCTCCATAAAATCATGAATGTAATGTGTAACCAACGAAGAATAATTTTCATCATTTATTTTGAGTACACCGCATCATTTTTAGAAAGAAGATATACGCAGTATTGATTCATGCTGATTCCCTCCCGTTGCGAATGTTCTGCCAGTGATCTAGGAATTCTCAGCTTAAACTGCCCGGAATAATCTTCCAGACTATCTGGTTCATGAATCTCTACGCCTTCTTCTAATGCAGCTTCAATCCATGCTTTTTTTGCATCCAGTGCATTTGCTACCGCACTCTCCACTGTCTCACCACAAGTAATGCAACCAGGCAAATCCGGATAAGAAACTACAAATCCGCCTTCATCTTTATCTTCCACAATTTCCATACGATAGGACATTGCCATATAATCATTCAGCGTCTTCATCATTCTCCGCCTATCCATTGCAATAAGGAAATCTTAAGCTGTATAATGATGGAGCAATCGGACAATTTATGAACGCAGCGTTCGTTTTATGCAGGTTGAATCGATGTTTCACCAAAGATTGAATAGGCAATGAGTAAAATGGTTGCTATCATGCGACCTTTCGGTGTAAAGTATGGTTGTTTCCGCACCTTTCGAAATCAAACAAACACAGCCAGTGGTATCAATTCACTTGTAGAACTCATCAACTCTGTTGAAGGTGAGTCCCGAATCGTGATGGAGCACACAGGGCGTTATTATGAAGTCCTCGCTCATCAGCTTTCAGAGGCAAATCTTTCGTCAGTGCCATTAACCCAAAACTTATCAAAGACTTTGATAATGATTCTCTTCGTAAAGTGAAATCTGACAAAGCGGATGCTGTTAAGATTGCCCGATATGCTCTTGACAAATGGCAAAACCTTAAACAGTATAATGTTATGGATGAATTACGCAATCAGCTCAAAACCATGAACCGCCAGTTCGGCTTTTACATGAAGCATAAGACAGCTATGAAAAATAATCTTATCGGCATCCTTGACCAAACCTATCCTGGTGTTAATACTTACTTTGACAGTCCTGCACGCAGTGACGGCAGCCAGAAATGGGTTGATTTTGCATCTACATACTGGCATGTAGACTGTGTCCGTAAATGTCCCTGAATTCCTTTATCGACCATTATCAAAACTGGTGCAAACGTAAGAAGTACAACTTCAGCCAATCCAAAGCTGAGGAAATCTATGGAAAAGCAAAGGAACTTGTTCCTGTACTTTCAAAGGATGCCATTACAAAGCTTATTATTAAGCAGGCTGTAGACCAGCTTAATAGTGCCTCTACAACTGTTGAGTCACTACGCACTCTCATGAATGAAACTGCATCCAAACTCCCGGAATATCCTGTCGTTATGGCTATGAAAGGGGTTGGAACTTCACTTGGTCCTCAGTTGATAGCTGAGATCGGAGATGTTTCCCGTTTCACTCACAAAAGTGCTATTACTGCATTTGCCGGTGTAGATCCTGGTGTAAATGAATCCGGAAGTTATGAACAAAAAAGTGTTCCAACTTCCAAACGAGGCTCCTCTGATCTTAGAAAGACTTTATTTCAGGTAATGGATGTCCTGATTAAAACGCATCCGCAAGATGATCCTGTTTATCAGTTCTTAGATAAGAAACGTGCTCAAGGCAAGCCTTACTATGTCTATATGACTGCAGGTGCCAACAAGTTTCTAAGAATCTACTACGGACGAGTGAAAGAATATCTTTCATCTCTTCCAGAATCTTAATTATCCACTAATATTTTCAGGCCAGCACTGGTGTGGTGGTCTTATTTTGATACCTAATTTTCAACCTGTATAAAATTTTCAATGTTCTTCAATTTAGCCTTGACTTTTTATTTGCAGGCTTGATTGGTTCGTGCTTTGGTATTGTAATTGGCATACACCCTTGCTTTCTGAAAGTATAATGACTACTTCCATTTCTTGGTGCATTCATTTCGTAACCATAGCTTTCAATATCGGGAAAGATGCTTTGCATTTTTGTGTATTGATGTCATATACATTGCTTTTGGGTCTATGACCTGCCGGACAGGAAATGATTTCTTTTCCGTCCTCTGAGAATTTAAAATCTGCATAGATATCTGCCACATCAGTCCCTTTTAGATCGGTTGTGATAAGAGTTACATTTTTTTCAGCAAACCAAATCTGATCCATACGAAAGAACTTTAGATCAAATCTCGATTTTTATTTCCTAAATTTCTAATATTACGCAT